>ERZ651768.43-NODE-43-length-84790-cov-5.228855_pt1 | contig 84790 bp, 69 predicted proteins | sample MGYA00514754_ERZ651768 | MGnify/ENA metagenome assembly ERZ651768
GCTCGGCTTCTTGCTGTTCTTTCAGTATCGCAATGAGTTCCTGAGCGCGCTGGGTAAAATAGCGGTTCTCCTCAGCTCGCTCTTTTTCGTGAAGGATCTCTCCAAGTCGATCTTTTTCATCCATATGCGGTTTCTCCTCTCTGCGGACAGCTAAACAACATGTATTGAAACCGCTCAATCCAATAAGGCCAATCCAGGCCGATGTATCGAACGACCAATACAGCCCGGTCCTTGCCATCTCTTCCGAGGCGGCTATTCTAATCGGCACAGCTCTTCCGCCTCTCGTGTCAAGAAACGGCGGTTGCCTCATTATGAAAAACATTCTCCTTTCTTTATTCTTTATGCTGACATGGGAACAGGCGGTCGCTCAAGAGGTCACGCCTCGGCACCAGCCGGGTGCCGAGATGACGCTCTACACCCCGGAACAGCACCAGCACTATGACGGTCACTTTATATTGTCGGGCGGCCGAGTCTATCAGGTCGGCCGACATACTGATCCACCGGGTTGGGACCATATGGGAAATGATGCGTCAAACGTGTACCCCGTGGACGGTACAGTTCATATCGATGTGGACGAGATAAAAAATACGGGTCACTTTGTCGCCCACCTCAAGGTTCCGGAAGGTGACCTTATCCTGGAACTCAACCAATTTCAGGAATTCAGTCCCTGCCAAGATGGTGGGCTCGCAGCCTACCTCTACGAGCACGGCGATGCGGGCTGTGGTGACACGAACTGGCCCAAAACGTTTGTTTATATAGCTGGTTGGGGGTATGGGCGGGCAACCCTCAATGCAAAACCGCTATATCAGAATTACGAAATGCACTTCATGGTCACCCAGGGAATGCGCGACCGTGAAACCCTCGTCGCAATGACGGGCACAGGCAACTCAATTTCCGGAGCTGGCGAAGTAAACCCTGCAGCGATGCAGATCGATTTCTACATCCGGAGTCCCGAAGCGAACAATGCTAACCATCCAGGCCGCGAGATTTTTGACCATTTTTTCGCGATGGAGGTTACCTGGCACTAGTACTGGATCGAGACAAAGATATGGAATCGCTTGCAACAACTGGCGGCGTCACCTGGCTCAACGGTGACATATGGCGGGACGGCGACACACCAGCGGCGGGGGCTACGCTGTTCCAAGACCGTGGGTTCGTCCTTGGAGACGGGATTTTCGAGACTTTGGTCGTGAGGCGCGGCCAACCTGTTTTGTGGCGCGAACATATCGATCGTCTGTTGGCAACCACGACTGTGCTTCATTTCCCCTTACCAGTCGATTTCTCAGAATATGTCCGGAAAGCGGCGGAAGTCGTGCTCGAGTATGCTGATGAACCTTCGCTTCAACTAGGAACTCTCAGGATCACCGTGACGCGAGGATCGGGAACCTCATCCGGCCTCGATGCCCCCAACGAGCCATGCCCCACTCTAATGCTCCGACTCACACCAACGAACCAGAAGTCCCGTGCATATCCCGACCGCGAAACGGCCTGGATCGTTGACCAGCCCCGCATCGACACCAACAGCTTACTTTCGGGACACAAGACAACTTCCTCAATGTGGCGTATTTTGGCGCACGAGACAGCGCGTCACCAGGGTGCTAATTTGGCCCTGATTAAAACCCTTGAAGGAGATATCGGGGAAGCTGATACTGCCTCCCTGTTTGCCGTAATCGATAAAATCATCGTTACCCCACCGTTGAACCGTGGCATCTTGCCATCGACAACAAGGGCCTTCGTTATTGCTGAGCTTGAAGCGTCAACCCGAGGATTCGAAGAACGTTTAATCTTTCCCGACGACCTGGATGATGCTACCGAGGTGTTCCTAACCTCCAGCGTCGCTGGCATTCGCGCGCTCAGTGCAATCGACGGTCGACGCCTCCCAGAGGCAGCGCCCGTCTCCAAATGGCTCGATACAAACTACGAAGCTGTTGACGGCAGTTTCTGACATGAAGTCCAAGGGTTACCGCCTGGATGACTGATAAAGCGAGTAGCTCTCAATTCTCCTGGTATTGCTCTACTGGCAGCAAGGTCATGCGCAGGTAGTTATCCGTATCAAGATAGAGCTGTGCAGCATCCTGGATCATCTTAGGTGTTAGTGCATCGATTGAAAGCGGGTAGTGGAGCATTGACGCCGGACTAACGCCAAGTCGGTAATACTGGCTTAGTTGGTTCATCCAGTATGGATTGCTCTCCAGTGACGTCTCCAAGGTGCGAGAGAAATTCTCCCGAACGTCGGCTACTTCGCTCTCTTCCGGTGGTGATTCTTTCAGTTTTTCTATTTCCGCAAACACTACGCTGGCGAGTTCCTCGACGCGTTCTGGATCACTGCCATAGCCAATCGTCAATGAGTATTTCTCAAGCGGTTGCCACCCGTAGCTGGTACTGACCCCAACACCGTAAGTACCACCCAGATCTTCACGCATGATGTCTCGCAACCGCGTCTGGAGAATTTGTGCCATCGCTCGCAACGAAGTCTTCGGTTGCTGCTCGTACACGAAGGGGCCGCTGAAGTAGATACTGGTCTGGCTCTGTGGTTCGATGCCGGCGCGCACCTCCTCAACCACAACGCCATCAACGTGGCGGACACCAACGTCAAGCCACGCTTCTTCGCGCCCAATCGAGGGAAGGCTAGCAAGGTACTGCTCAACAAAAGGCCGCATCATCTCCAGGTCGAGGTTACCAATGAACATGAACGTAAAATCGGATGCCTCTGCAAAACGGTCTCGGTAAAAATCATGCGATCGTTCCAAATCCCATTCGTCAAGATTTTCAACGGTTTGGACCTGACGACGTGGATGATCCTGCCAACGAACCTCCATGGTTCTCTTCTGCAGTTGAAAGCTCGGGGTCGCTTGCTGATTCGCGAGAACCGATCTGCCTTGTGCCAGGTAAGCTTCTAAGGCAACAGGGTCTGCCCGGGGTGACGTAAAGCGTAAGTAGATGAGCTGGAAAAGGGTTTCGAGATCTTTCGGCGACGCTTGACCGGAGAGTCCCTCACTAAACTCCGTGATCGAGGAAGATACCCAGGCTGCCTTCCCAGCCATAATTTTGTCCAAATCAATCAAATTAAACTCGCCGAGACCGCTGATGTTCATCACCGCGCTAGCAGTACTCGCCGGGATGTAGTTCTCGATAGTTGCTAGCGAGGTACCACCAGGGCTGAAAGCACCAAAAATAATTTCGTCGTCGCGCAGATCAGTTGGTTTGAGAATCACGCGGGCACCGTTGCTCAGTGTCCATTCCGTGACACCAACTTCATCGACCGTAGAGACTGCAATGATCGAGCCCGGAGCCGGAGTTACCGGGAGCAATTCTGATCCAGCGACGGTGTCTTCATATGCCGTCAACTCCTTGTCGCCGGCCGCATCGATCACGGCAAGCAGCTCCACCTCACTGGGAATGACGACATCCTCGATTTCGGGGGCACTAACCAGCACGACGCGGTTGCTGTCTTTGATCCAATCGCGCCCTATGGCGTTAACCTCCGAGAGTGTGATCTCAGGAAGAAACCGCTGGACGAGTTCGAATTCGTACTCGAGGCCGGGGAACGGCTCACCCTCCAGGTACACACGCGTGTACTCGTTGACGAAAACCGATGAGCTCCGGTTAGCACGATCGTCGTAGACACGCTGGATACCTCGGAGCATGTTGACTTTCGTGCGGTCAAGTTCGGTTTGGGTAAAGCCAAATTGGGCCACACGCGCCGCCTCGCTGAATAACGTGTCGAGGCCACGCTCGATGCCGCTTGGAGCAACTCCTGCAAACAGCTGATACATCCCCTTGGTACGCACCATGGCGCCCTTGCCCGATGCACCTATCGAGATTGGTGGGTCAGCCTGCTGGGTTAACTCCGCGAAACGCGCGTTGAGCATGCTGTTGTACAACTCCTCAACGAGGCTACGACGGTAATCACCAACGGTGCCTTCGGAATCGAGTTGCATCTTGTAGAACACTCCGACGGAAGTGTTCGGCAACTCAGGATCGGTAGCAATAGCAAAATCAGTACCCACCTGATCAGGAACCTCAAACAGAATCCGGGGCCGAGGATCGGTCGCCCTTGGCAGGCCTTCAAAGTGAAGGCTCACCAGATCTTCAATGATGTCAGGGTCGAAATCACCAATAACGATGACCGCCATTAAGTCAGGGCGATACCAATCCTGGTAAAAGCGCCGGATCGAATCGACGGAGGCGGTCTGAATACTCTCCTCTGTGCCAATCGGTAGACGCTCAGCGTATCGGGAGCCCTTGAATATGATAGGGAACTGCTTGTCGCTGACGCGCGCGGAAGCACCTTGCCCAAGTCGCCATTCTTCGATTACAACGCCGCGCTCGGCGTCGATCTCGTCTCCATCGAGTGTGATTGCCTTGGTCCAGTCCTCCATGATCTGGAACGCAGTAGAAATGTGCTCCGGATTGCCCATCGGCACCTGGAGCATGTAAACCGTTTCATCGAAGCTCGTGTACGCGTTCACATCAGGGCCCAAACGCATACCGATCGATTCCATGAACTCAACAAGCTCTTGTTTTTCGAATCTCTCAGTACCATTGAATGCCATATGTTCGAGAAGATGAGCCATCCCTAGCTGGGCGTCATCCTCAAGGACCGAACCAGCGTTAACGACCAAGCGCAGCTCGGCACGGTTTTCGGGTCGCTTATTGGCTCGGATGAAATAGGTGAGGCCGTTGCCAAAAGTCCCGAAGCGTACATCCGGATCGAAGGGAAGCTCGGCATCGAGTGCGACGGTCCGGGCTTCCTGTGGGTCCGCGACACGCGTCTGTTGGCCGATAACAGGCTGCGAGACAACGACGATGAGCGGAAGTAAAAATGCGACGGTAGCTCGGAGATACTGTCTCATCGATGATGCTCCTTTAAGTAGCCAAAAGACTAATTAGGTATCACAATCATGACCAGTGAAGCCCCCAGTATCCAGACAATGCCCCCGGGCATTTGGCTATCAACTTACATAAAAGACCCCAAAAAATATTCCAGGCGATAATCTATCGAGAAAGGTTCCCATAAACACACTCGATGGAGTGGAATCCCGAGCAGGTCATACAACCTATGATTGATCAGCAAACCTTCCGGAGTCGCCTCATGAATAGAAACCCTGCCTTGCTCTCATGCCTATATCTCATGTTGGCCGGGACGCTGCTGTTACCCCAGGCAACAACAGCAGTATCACACCAAGATAATCTGAGTGGTGTGTGGTCCGGCACGATGGTTATTGCTGGTGATTCGATCGATCTAAGAGTCGTGCTGCAAACAACCATGGGCGGCGGTTGGACGGGCCTGATCGACATTCCAGCACAGAACACAAGCGGTTTCCCTCTTACCGAGATCAGTGTTTCTGGCAGTTTGGTCTCGTTCGCGATGGCGGGAGTTCCGGGGGATCCAGTTTTCGTGGGCACCTGGAACGAAGAAGGCCAAACGATCGATGGCAACCTCGAACAGAGCGGGCAGACGTTTTCCTTCAACCTGACCCTATCGAACCTCTCCGGCGCGCCGGAGATGACTGTGGCCCGGGTTTCCCCGGCAAACGCTGTGAAGATCACGGGAACCTGGGAAGGGTTAATGTCGGCTGGGACTCAGACACTTCAAATCATTTTTCACTTGGAAGCCGGCGCCGATGGAGCTCTTACAGCGACAATGGACAGCCCTGACCAAGGCCAGTTTGGGTTGCCTGTCAACAGGGCAGCATTTGACGGTAGCGTCCTACGCCTCGAACTCGATTACGCCGGCGCGAGTTTCGAAGGAACTATGGTTGTAGATGGCTCCTCCATCGAAGGGGCTTGGAGCCAAGGCGGCGCCTCCCTACCGTTGCTGATTGCCAAGCAATAAGACCGTAATGTCGAACCGGTTTCAGTCAACTGAAAAGTTCGAATGTTGGCACACATCAAGCTGTTTGATTAAGCTCGCTGAATTAGCTTTTTGATATCCGAATACCTAGTTTGAATACAACTCGAAGTTGGCGGAGGGTTCCCGATGCGGAAGGTTTTTTCGATCTTTTTCTTGTCTCGAATGATGCTACTGATCGGTATGATCTCAGTATCGCTGCCGGTCGCCGGCCAACGCTTCGGTGGTGGCAACCAGGTGGAACCAGCTGGTATCGGTGAACTCGACGCGCTCACATACCGGTACATAGGACCGGTTGGCAATCGTGTTTCTGCTGTCAGCGGCGTCCCTGGCGACGCGAACGTCTATTACATAGGTGCCGCTTCAGGTGGCATCTTTCGCTCAAGAGATGGTGGCACTAACTGGGAGCCGATCTTTGATGACCAACCAGTGGCAGCAATCGGCTCGCTGGCGGTCGATCCGGTCAATACCAACGTGATCTGGGCTGGCACCGGGGAAACATTCATTCGTTCCAATGTGCTTACCGGCAACGGTATCTACAAGTCGGTCGATGGAGGCGACACTTGGCAGCAACTGGGACTCGAAAAAACCGGGCGTATTGGACGCATCGTTGTTGATCCACTTGATCCCGATACCGTTTTCGTCGCAGCCATGGGCCATGCCTATGGTCCTCAGCAGGAACGCGGCGTGTACCGGACGCAGGATGGCGGTAACACGTGGGAGAAGGTGCTGTTTGTCGACAACAACACCGGTGCTGCCGATGTCGTTATGGACCCAAACAATCCCAACATTCTGTTCGCTGGTATGTGGCCACTGCTGATCCGTACCTGGGGGCGTACTAGCGGTGGGCCAGGGGGCAGCCTTTGGATGAGTACGGATGGCGGTGATACCTGGAAAAACCTGACTGGCATCCGTGGTCTGCCCGCGGGGCCGTACGGGAAAATTGGCCTGGGCATGACGGCGGCGGACTCGGATCGAGTCTACGCACTGATCGAGCTATCGAGCAACGGTCTGATCGCACCGGTCGATCCTGGGCACGGGACCCTTTACCGTTCGGACAACGGCGGTGACAGCTGGCGGATGGTAAGTGCCAACCACGACCTAATGCAGCGACCTCTCTACTACACCCGCCTCGCCGTCGCGCCAGATGACCCTGATGAGTTGCATACAATGTCGACGCGCCACTCCCACAGTATCGACGGGGGCAGCACTTGGTCTGGTGGCGGCGCCGGTGGTGATAACCACGATATGTGGATCGACCCGATCATCCCCAACCGTCTCGTCGTCGGCAACGATGGCGGCGTGTCCATCTCGACGACGCGTGGCGAATCATGGGCGCGACCGCGCATGCCGATCGCGCAGGTTTACCACGTCTTCGTCGACGACAAGATTCCCTACAATGTCATGGGCAACCGCCAAGACGGGCCCAGCACCTTCGGGCCCTCCAATAGTCGCACCGGGGGCAATATCCCAATCGGCGAGTGGCACTCGGTGGGCGGCTGCGAGTCAGGTTTCGCGGTGCCAGCCGGCGACCACACCATATGGTCAGGCTGCTACGACGGAATTCTCGACGTCTACGACACTCGCACCGGCCATTCGCGCAACGTGAGCCCTTGGCCCGACAACCCTGAAGGCTGGTCCGCTGGCCAGTTGCGCTACCGTTTCCAATGGACGTTTCCAATCCACGTATCGCCACACGACCCAAACAAAGTATTCGTTGGCAGCCAAGTGGTCCATAAGACCACTAATCAGGGCCTCACCTGGGACGTCATCAGCCCCGACCTGTCAACGGGCGACCCATCACTGGTACTCAAGACCGGTGGCCTAACCTTCGACGATACCAGTCCGACTTACGCCGCAGTCTTGTTCGCCATAGCTGAATCTCCCCTGCAGGAAGACCTCATCTGGGCGGGAACCAACGACGGCATGGTCCAGGTCACACGCGACGGCGGTAATAACTGGACAAATGTCTCTGCAAACATGCCGGAGTTACCAGCACTGAGTACCGTCTCGAACATAGAACCGTCAAACCATGCGACCGGCACCGCCTATGTGGCAATCGACACCCACCAGATCGGTATTTTCGAGCCGTTCCTATACAAGACAACGAACTTCGGATCGAGTTGGACGCGCATCGATGGGCACTCCGGGACACCTGAGATGGGAATAGGACTAGGCTACGAGGCGACAGTGAATCCGGGCGGAATTCCCGCTGGACCACTAGCCTACACTCACGTGATACGGGAAGATCCGCATACTCCAGGCTTGTTGTTTGCCGGCACTGCCAACGCCGTGTATGTGAGCTTCGACGACGGCGACACCTGGGAGTCACTGCAAAGCACTCTGCCCCACGCACCGGTCCACTGGCTAACTATACAGCCGCATTTCAACGACTTGGTGATCGGCACCTACGGGCGTGGCTTTTGGATCATGGACGACATCACACCGCTGCAGCAGATGACTAACGTGATCCGCTCGTCGGACGTCCACCTGTTTGAACCGCGCAACGCCTACCGCTTCCACAGTGTCGGCAGCCCCATGTCGGGCCAAGATCCAGCCGCCGGCCGCAATCCTAATCCCGGGGCATCGATCAGCTACTGGCTGAGCAAAGAGATGTCGGGGGCAGCCGATCAAGGTGAAGTCGACGAACCGGGAGAGACCCAGGAAATGGGAATTCCTGGAAACACCGGGACACTTAATGAAGAGATGGACCCAGGCGGCGGCGGCAATCGACGCACGCGCGTCACAATCGAGATCCTCAACGATAACGGCGAAGTCGTACGCACGATCCGCAACGCCCCGGCCCGTCCCGGTCTCAACCGAACCTATTGGAACATGCGCTATGAGTCGTCAGCGCGCGCTGTCATGCGCACCAAGCCACTCGGTCACCCGCACGTCGAGCTAAATGAAAACGGCACCCGCAACCCAGGCGACGGTCGCCCGATAACCCCGATGGCTCCACCCGGTATCTATACGTTGCAATTGAAGGTCAACAACGAGCCACCTCAGGAACAACCACTGACCCTGCTGATGGATCCAGCTTCGATGGGCTCAGAGACCGAGATCAACGAGCAACTTCAAATGATGCTTGAGCTACGCGACAATCAAAACGACATAGCTGGCATGCTCAACGAGGCCGAGATTGTGCGCTCGCAGCTTTACGAGCTGCGTACCCTTCTACGCAACCACGACGACTTCAGCGAGATCAACAACCAGATCACTGCGCTGGACGAAAAGATCATCGGCCTCGAGATGAACCTCACCGATCTACGCCTGGTTGGCGGCCAAGACACGCTGCGTTACCCGCGCCAGCTGTACGCCAAAATTGCCAGCCTGTCAGGCTATATCTCTGGGCACGACTTCGCCCCCGCCGAGGCACACCGCACCGTGCACGAGATGTACAAGGAAAACATTGGCACCTACATGACACAAATGAAGGGCATCCGTGAGGGTGACCTGGCAGCGTTCAACCGTATGCTACAGGAGAAGGGAATCGGTACAGTGATCACCGGCAAGGAGGGTGGCAACTAAGCATGGAGGGCAACCAGGGCATCGCGCAAGAATTGCACGGCCTTGCTGATGTCCTCGGGGCTGAACGTTAGGCTGGGGCGGAACCGAACTGAGCGTTCACCACAACCCAACGTTGCTAATCCCGCATCCCAGCATAACTCGCGCAGCTGATCTCGCTGGGCAGCGTCTGGCAAATCGAAAGCCAGCATAAGGCCACGGCCACGGACGTTGGTAACCAAAGCGAAGCTCTCTTGGATAGCAAGCAACTCGCCGAGGAACAGTTCGCCGCTCAGGGCCGCGTTTTCGACCAGGCCTTCTTCCTCAATGATCTGTAAATAACGAGCCGCCCGTACCATATCAACTAGGTTGCCGCCCCATGTCGAGTTGATGCGGCTCGATACGTGAAAAACGTTAGTGTTGATGTCGTCGACGCGATCGGTGCTCATAATCCCGCACACCTGCGTCTTTTTGCCAAAGGCGACGATGTCGGGTGTAACTCCGAGCTGCTGAAAGGCCCACATACTGCCGGTCAGGCCGACCCCGGTCTGTACCTCATCGAAGATCAACATTGCCTCGCGCTTGTCGGCGATTCTACGAAGCTGTTGTAGGAACTCGGAACGGAAGTGATTGTCCCCTCCCTCACCCTGGATCGGCTCAACAATAATCGCCGCGATGCCCATCGGGTCAGCGTCGAACGCCTGCTCGATCTCGGCCACGGAGGCAGCTTCGGCGACTACCATCTCTTCTTCGTCAATCGGAAAGTGCGCCTTAGGGTTAGAGATTCGAGGCCAGTCGAACTGGGGGAAATCAGCAGTCTTCGCCGGACCGGTGTTGGTCAGCGACATCGCGTAGCCGCTGCGCCCGTGAAAAGCCTCGCAAAAGTGCAGGATTTTGTCGCCGCCCCCTTCGATTCCTGCGGCTCGATTCTTCTGGCGTTTCCAGTCAAATGCGACCTTCAGGGCATTCTCGACCGCTAGCGTGCCACCGGCGACAAAGAACAAATAAGGGAATTCTTTGGGCGCCGCAAACTCGCGAAAAATCTGCACAAAGGCGCCAAACTCGCGGGTATATACGTCACTATTCGTAGGGTTGCTGCCCGCCGCCCGGATCAGCGTGGCGCGAAAGTCGTCTGTACGCATTTTCGGGTGGTTGTGACCAATCGGCAGCGAGGCAAAATACGAGTAGCAATCTAGATACTCCTTGCCTTGCAGGGCGTCGACCATGTACGAGCCGTGCGACTTCTCGAGGTCGACGACGAGGTGAAACCCGTCAACAAGGATATTGTCGGCAAGGATCGAAAGAACCTTCTCTGCCCCCACCGTGATGCCGGACCGAAATCCAGAGACTGGAGTATCACCCATCTTGCTAGCCTGTCTGGTACTTGGCTATCAAGTCAAGTGACGATCTCCGCAAGGTGGAATAATCCCCCTTAGGAGAGAAGTGATGAACAAAGACTTGCAACTAGACGACGGCAGCCCGGCTGCAACACCCGACGAACTGTTTCGCCGCCTTGATGAGCTCGAGATCGCTTACGAGACAGTTCACCATGCCCCCGTGTTTACGGTCGAAGAGGCAAAGGTATTGCGCGGAGAGCTTAGTGGTGCTCACACAAAAAATCTCTTCCTGCGCAATAAGAAAGGGGCTATGTGGCTAGTGGTTTGCCTTGAGGATCGGCTCGTTGACCTCAAAGCGCTTGCCCGGCATCTCGGTGCCGGCCGATTTTCGTTCAGCAGTGCCGATCGTTTGGCTCGCCACCTCGGCGTAATTCCTGGAGCGGTGACACCATTTGCTGTGATCAACGATAAGCAACGGGCTGTCCAGGTGGTAGTCGATCTCGGCATGCTGGACTGCGACCAGGTCAGCTTCCATCCGCTGGACAACACCATGACCTCAACAATCAAAGCCGCTGATCTATTGAAATTCCTGCGCGCGGAGAATCATGCCCCGGAGATCACCGACCTTGGCACCTTCGAGCACGACGTATAGCGCTAACTTGACACTTCGTATCGATAGTGAACTCGGCCCTGTTGATCGATGATTTCAAAGATGAGGCCCCCCGCATGCTGGGTCATACGCACATACGAGTGATCCGACAGGTAGGCAACGGTTCCTGGGCCACGTCGAACCGACTCGACCTTTGAGCCAGCCCCGGTAATCACCAGTAGCGAGTCGCCGGAGAACCCATCAGTCGAAGAAAGCTCGATAATCTGGGTGCTGTGATCGTGGCCAGCGAGGACGGCGTCGACTTCGTATTCCGCGGCCAGCTTAAGGAATTCAGCAGCATACTGATCGTACGGAACCGAGCCAACATCTTGCTTACGCCCCGACACAATCGCGGTCACCAGCGGCGGCGCGGCAGCGATGGCCAGCACCGCCGGATAAACAACGACTCCTAACAAGATGCCAAGAGGCAGAGTGGCGACAAGCGCTTTTTGCCAAACCTGAGGAAACTGTGGCCAACCCGGGCCAAACATCCAGTTTCCAAACGACGTCCTCCCATGCTTGCCGTAAGTGACCGGCGGATGATGCGCCGCGATCATCAGCCAAGCATTGGCTGGAGCTGCCAAAAGCGCCTGCTCGAGTCTCTGCCAGTATGCTACCGCCAGATCCTTGTAACCCTGTGCATACAAATCAAGGACCAGTTCGCTATCGACGGCGATTATAACGAGTCCGGGATCGAAACCCGGAATGCGCATCGGCGCCATAAACTCGACGCGAGCGGCAGGATCGCCTTCGAGATGGCCGAACAGCTCGGCTGCAGACCCGAACCGAGAAGCGTCCCCCGGCAGGTGAGTCCAAGCATCGGCGCCATCGATAGCAAGCTCTTCGAGGAAGTACCAGCGTGAAATGTCACCTAGGTTGTTCCGAATCGCCAGGGCATCGTCATTGTAATCGTGATTTCCTGGGATCAGCATCAAGGGCACTTGCACTTGGTGGCCTTTGTTTTGGATACGGGCAAATTGCGTGCCGATGGCACGCAGCGTGGCTATCTCAGCTTCTGCTCCAGGTGCCTCTAAATCGTGCGGTAAACCCTTCTCGTAGAGGTTATCCCCAAGCCCGAGAATGATAGGAGCGGTACGGGGCGTCTGCGCGATGGCCTCCGTCACATCATGGTTGATGGCATCGATCAAGTTTTCCAGTGGTAATGACGGACGACCGAGATCACCAATTAGAAAGACAGTCGATATGACATCTCCGTCGGATACGTTCGAGCGAAAGACTGGCTCCTGAACGTAAACGTGCGCGCACGCCACCACGGAGATAACAAGGGTAACGAAAACAGCAATGCGCCAACGTCTTTTAGAGGCTGTCATTCATCTCGCGCAGATAGCGATAGCTCAGATGCACTCCGTACGCCGAGCGACTCGCCATTTTCAAGCCCACCAGCCCGTCAGCAATACCGCCCTGGAGAATAAGTTCCTTGAACCAACGCCAGGCCGGTCGTAGCCACAAGTTAGCAAAACTCACCCGCTTACCTTGATCGGAAAGATCCTGCGCTGCGAGCCGCGCGTAGGTTCGAAGCCGTTGGTGGTGATCATCGGCAGACCGAAAGCTTGAGTGGAGGATCTCGGTCCGCAAGCGCTGGACTACACCCTTGACCTTCAGCGACTCGTGAACGAAGCGGTCTTCGAAATAAGCGTTGCCACCCCTCACCAGGCTCATTTTCCAATCGGGCTGGAAGGCGCGACGCAGTTTCTTGCCCTCATACACGGTCCGGCGTCGCATTTGGAAGCCATCGGCACTGCATTCTGGAAAACCCAGTGACTCCAGTTCCAGCCAAAGCCCCGGCTCAATGACCTCGTCAGCATCGATCATCAAGACCCATGGCGACGTAACAAGTGACAGGAGATAACGTCGCGCTGACACGAAACCTTCCCACGGGCGAACGACAACCTCTGCCCCGGCTTTTTGTGCAAGTTCTCGGGTTGCGTCGTCGCTCTCGGCATCCAACACGATCATCCGGTGGACGTGGTCATGCACCTCCGCCAACGAGACCGAAACACGGTCTTCCTCATTACGCGTCAGCATGCATAGCGTAATTGCGTTTCTTGTTGCGGGTTCGGACACGCCTCCAGCTTACCTTAACGTCCTACCTAACGAAGTAACCACGCTCACCGCACAAAATGTCATAAGCGCGCCTATTTACCCTCCCATGAGCACGACGAATTCTTGAGCTCTCGATAACATGGGTTAGAAAACAGTCGAAGACCCGCTAAACTCTCGCCCCTACTGCATTCACCGGCACAGGCCGAAAACGAGGGAACAACATAATGCGATCTATCCCCTTGATCATCTTGATCATCCCGTTGTTAGTCATCACGCTGTCCGCTTGTTCTGAAACGGAAACCGTGGAGATCCACACAGGTGACACGGACGCGGCTCCGCCGCTGGAATACTTGAACAATCCCGGGCGCACTGACACCAATCCCTACAGCAATATGGTGGTTGCTGGCGACACCGTCTATCTAGCTGGCGCGATCGGGATCGATCAAGAAACCGGGGAGGCTCCCGAGGACGTCGAGGAAGAAATCCGCATCGTCCTCGATAGCATGAAGGAGAGACTCGAGCGGGTCGGGATGAGTATGAATGACCTGGTCTCAGTGCAGGTATTCTGCCCCGACCTGACCCTCTACGACACATTCAACAACATTTATCGTACCTACTTCGACGAGCACTTTCCGGCCCGCGCCTTTGTGGGCTCGGGGCCACTGCTGCGCAACGGGCGTTTCGAGGTATTGGGAACAGCGATTCGGCAGTAGGTAGCAAAGTATAGGAGTGTCTTGACACGCGGTTCTGGGGCCCGTGTGTCAATTCACTACTTGTAACCATAGTGCCGATATAGACCTCTTCGTCGCGGCATTTGCAGCGACCGAAAACTCCTAACGATTCCTTAGGGACGAGGGTCTGCAGAGAATTAGTCTCTCAATCAGCAGCCTCAAAAGCCTGCCAGTTAAGACGATCGGAGAAAGCATGAAAGTCGCGTTGCTGCTCACGGTGTTGCTTGCTGGCCCCGTGGTTAGTACCGAACAGGATCTTTATGATCGCGTCGAACATGGCTACGCCGACAACAACGGCGTCAAGATCCACTACGCGACGATCGGCAGCGGACCAACCGTCGTAATGATCCATGGCTTCCCTGACTTTTGGTACGGCTGGCGCTATCAGATGGAAGCTCTAGCCAACGAATATCGCATCGTGGCGATTGATCAGCGTGGCTATAACTTGTCAGACAAGCCGGAAGGCGCAGATAACTACGCCATGCCGCTGCTGGTTAGTGATGTCGTGGCGGTTATTCGCTCACTTGGCGAGGGGAAAGTCGTCATTGCCGGTCACGACTGGGGTGGAATGGTGGCCTGGCAAACGGCGATCAATGTACCCGAGGTTGTCGAACGCCTGATCATTCTCAATCTTCCCCACCCCCGCGGCCTGATGCGGGAACTCTCTAAGGGCGAGGAACAGGCAGCCAACAGCCAGTACGCCCGTAACTTCCAACAGGAAGGTGCCCACGAGGTCTTCACCCCTGAAGCACTGGCCGGGTGGGTCAGTAATTCGGCGGCAAGGGCCCTATATATCGAAGCTTTTAAACGGTCCGACTTCGAAGCGATGCTCCATTACTACAAGGCGAACTATCCCCGCCCGCCCTACACTGAAGATACTTCGCCGCTAGTTAAAGTACAGTGCCCGGTGCTAGTGATTCACGGGCTTGAGGATCAATATCTACTTGCAGGTGCCCTTGACCGTACCTGGGAATGGATTGACAACGACCTGACGTTGGTAACGATTCCCGGCAGCGGGCACTTTGTTCAACAGGACGCAACCGAGATAGTCAACCGTAGCATTCTAGCGTGGCTGAATCGTTAAACCTTTCGGTCCTCCGCCCGATATAGGCTGCCATTCGAGTCCGTGTTGTTTGCTTTCGTAGCGGAGCGAACCACTGATCGATAATATCCCGGCGTTCGAACAGAGAAAATCGGCGACGGTTTTTCTTAACAAGCTCGCCGACCATTGATCTATGAGATCCTCTGCTGAGACATATCCAAAATTAATCAAGACAGCGAGCCCGCCGTGAGCCAAGCAAAGTTTGTGCCTTTGAGCACCCATCGCGAGTACCCGGCCGACGAGATGAGTGAACGTGCCACTGAGTTTTACCGAGAGGTAAGCCGTCGCCGTACGGTACGTGAATTCTCCAATCGCCCTGTAGACCGGACGATCATCGACGAATGCCTCCGTGCCGCCGGCACAGCGCCAAGCGGGGCCAACCTGCAACCCTGGCATTTTGTTGTCATCACCAAACCGGACATTAAGCGACGAATCCGAAAAGCTGCCGAGATCGAAGAACGTGAGTTTTACGAACATCGCGCACCCAAAGAGTGGCTCGAAGCACTCGAACCACTTGGAACCGATTCGAATAAACCATTTCTCGAAACTGCCCCTATCCTAATTGCGATCTTCGTACAAAACTCAGGCAAGCGCCCGAATGGCGAGACCATAAAACACTATTACGCTGTCGAATCGGTTGGTCTGGCGAGTGGCATCCTCATCACAGGCTTACATCACACCGGCCTAGCGACGCTGACCCACACGCCGAGTCCAATGAGGTTCCTCAATGAAATTCTCGACCGACCCTCCAACGAGCGCCCGTTTCTGTTGCTCGTCGTAGGATATCCGGCCGAGAACGCTGAGGTTCCCAACATCGGTCGCAAGTCACTCAATGACTACGTAACATCGTTCTAACCTTGGAAAAGCCTGTCGAATTCCCGGACAAAATACTGGTGCGAAAGACGGCTCTTATTACAGGCGCGTCTGCAGGCTTCGGCGTTGAGTTTGCTCGCTTGTTCGCCCAACACCGGAACGACGTCATTCTGACGGCCCGCCGGGGAGACCGGTTGAGTGAGCTGGCAGCCTCGCTTGAAAGTAAGTACAAAATCAACGCCCACGTAATCGTTGCCGACCTCGCTGCCACCGACGGTGCACGAAAGCTCTTCGAGCAGGTTCAAGCAAAAGGGCTGGAGGTTGAGTACCTGGTTAACAATGCCGGATTTGGAACCTTCGGCGAGTTCGCTGAAACCAACTGTGAAGAATCAATGGACCTGGTGCGGGTAAACGTCGCAGCAATCACGGAACTGACCGCTCTGTTCCTACCGGCCATGGTCACCCGCGGGAGTGGGCGCGTGCTGAATGTCGCTTCTGCTGCCGCCTTCCAACCCGGACCGATGATGGCTACCTACTTCGCAAGCAAAGCCTACGCATTGCACTTTTCCGAGGCTCTGAACGAAGAACTAGAAGGGAAGGGAGTCAGCGTGACGGCTCTGTGTCCAGGCCCTGTAAGGACCGAGTTTCAGCAGGTCGCTGGCATGGAAACTTCCGGCCTAGTAGCCAAGAAGCGCCTAATCAGCATTGAGGAGGTAGTCGAAGCTGGCTACGAGGCTATGATGCAAGGTAAAGCTTTTGTCATTCCAGGTTTCGGAACCAGACTGCTCTCATTCGGTGTTCGCTTCATGCCCCGACGTTTCGTCGCTAAATTCGTACACCGAATGCAGGCTGACCGGGCACCATAAGTAACAGAAAACAGTTACAATCGCTTAGGCTAACCTGCTTGTCTGGGATCTTGCCCCTAATCCTTCCCTTTTAAGTCTGAATCGAGAACGCTTTCTATGCCGCATTATTTCGACCGCCAAGACAATGGGACCTTAAAAATCGAGGTTCACAAGCGGGGCAAAGAGTTACTGTGGGATGCCCTTCTGAACAAGGGCACGGCTTTCACTGAAGAAGAGCGGGAGACCTTCGACCTGAACGGTCTTTTGCCTACTCAAATCAACACCATCGAAGACCAAGCGGAGCGGACCTACCTCGCGATTACCCGCAAATCTGAGCCGCTGGAGCAGTACATCGGCCTAAGAGCACTCCAAGATCGCAACGAAACGCTCTTGTACAAGCTGCTAATCGATCATCTTGAAGAGTTCATGCCGGTCGTGTACACACCAACGGTGGGTGACGCTTGCTTCCACTTCAGTCGGATCTTCCGTCGTGGGCGTGGCGTTTGGATAACACCGGATGACCGCGGGCGCATCAAGGAACTTCTGGCAGCGTTCGGCAAACCATACGTTCGTCTCATCGTTGTGACCGACAACGAACGCATCCTCGGATTGGGTGATCAAGGGGCCGGCGGCATTGGGATCCCAATCGGGAAGCTAGCACTGTACACGGGCTGCGCGGGTCTTCATCCGTCGACGACGCTGCCGATCAGTATCGACGTGGGCACCGACAACCGACACCTGTTGAACGACCCTCTTTATCTTGGCTACCGGAAACCACGTCTGCGGGGCAGCGAATACCTCGAACTTATCGACGAATTCATCCAAGCCGTCAAAGAATGCTTTCCCGACACGCTACTGCAATGGGAAGACTTCAAAAAAGTCAACGCTTTCGAACTCCTCGCTAAGTATCAAGACGAAATACTCTCGTTTAACGACGATATTCAGGGTACGGCCGCAGTGACCACTGCCGGACTGGTTGCGGCTTGCCGTGTAATTGGGGAAGAACTGAGTGACCAACGTATTGCGATTCTCGGAGGCGGTGCCGCCGGTATTGGCATCGCGCACCAGCTGCGTGGAGCTTTCGAGCGCATGGGCAAGTCGGCCGATGCAATCACTCGCTCGATCGCAGTGCTCGATAGTCGTGGTTTGATTCATACAGGGCGTGATGGCCTTGACGAGCATAAAAAGACTTTTGCGTGGCCGCATGAATTGGCCACAGAGTATGGGTTGGACCCAGCAAAGAAGATCGACCTTGAGAGTCTAATCGGAACGATGAAACCAACGATGTTGCTCGGCACCAGTGGTGTGCCAGGTACGTTCACCGAGCCGATGCTGCGGGAGATGGCTAAGCACGTTGAGCGCCCTGTTGTTTTCCCGCTCTCGAACCCCACCGTAATGAGCGAGGCACACGCTGCTGACATAGTTGCGTGGACTGAGGGCCGGGCACTAATCGCAACCGGTAGTCCCTTTGACCCAGTCGAGTACAACGGCCGCACCATCCATGTCAGTCAGGGCAACAACGTTTATATATTCCCGGGGGTCGGTCTCGGAGCTCTTGCTGCACGGGCCACGAAGGTTACCGATTCGATGTTCACGGCAGCGGCCGCCGATCTTGCCGACCAAGTGTCACCCGAAGATCTCAAATCCGGGAAGCTTTACCCTCCGCTCTCTGATATGCGTAAGATTACACGCAGCATCGCTCAGGCGGTGGTACGACAAGCATTCGAAGAAGGTCTCGCCCAGGCCGATGCAGACACGCCAATTGAAGACCTTGTCGACAGTCTTATCTGGGAGCCAGCCTACCCGACACTCGTTCCGGCCTAAACACTCAGCCAGAGCGTTTGGCCTGGCCAGCACACCAGTGGCTAGTTTCAGTTGGCGATCAAGAGAGTGGCGGCAACCCAATAGGCTGGGCACGCTGAATCTCACCCGCGATTGCAAGAACTGCCTCTTCCTTCTGTGGTCCGCCGACCACCTGGATACCGACCGGAAGGCCTTTGGGGTCAAATCCCGCTGGTACCGAGGCAATGGGTAACCCGGTGGGGCTCAAGATGAAAGTCGGGGCTACCCAGTCGATGTAGGTTTTCATTGCCTGTCCACCGATGGTCTTGGGGTGATTCTGCTCGACGGGATGTGGTGACACGGCCATGCACGGTGTGAGGAGGAAATCGAATCTCTGGAAAAGCTCGTGCATGTCCGCCCAGAGCTGCGCCCGAGCTTGTTGGGCGGCGGCAAGTTGCACGATGGTGGTCTCGAGGCCGCCTCGAACATTAGCTGCAAGGTTGTCACCGAACTCACTGATTCGGTCTAGCCGAGAGTACTGATTGATAACCATCCACAACCCCCGGATGGCAAGGAAAGCTTCTCGCGCGTAGCTTAAATCAAGATCAATCTCCTCAACGCATGCACCCACCTGGCCCAACTCTTCAGTGGCCACACGGCAGACTTTCTGGATCTCATCATCGACGCCGATGCCAGCGATGTCGGAGCAAAAAGCCAGTCGTGTTCCCTTCGGTATACCTTGTTGAACTACCTCGACGAACTTACGTCCGTGAATCGATTGGTGCAGCGGCGCGACTTGGCTGGGACCAGCGACAGCTTCGAGCATGAGGGCAACATCCAAGGCCGTACGCCCCATGCCACCTGTAACCGACATGTCATCCCAAAGAAAATCATTCGGCCAAGTTGGAATCATTCCAGGTGAAGGCCGCAGCCCAACAACACCGCAAAACGACGCAGGAATGCGGAGCGAACCACCCAAGTCAGTGCCCTCGGCCAAGGCAATCATCCCAGTAGCCAAGCCAGCAGCTCCCCCGCCCGTCGAACCACCAACGCTCAAGTCAGTGTTCCAAGGGTTACGCGTTGCACCGAAGACCTCGTTGAAGGTGTTGGCACCAGCAGCAAACTCGGGTGTGTTGGTCTTTCCGAGAATGACCGCACCAGCAGCTTTGAGGCGCTGAACCACTAATGCATCAACTTCGGGAACGTGATCCGCGTATAACACTGAGCCGAAGGTCGTGCGCATGCCCTTGGTTTGCGTCACGTCCTTGATACCCACCGGAATCCCAGCCAGTACACCGACGTTATCACCGGCAGCCAACCGCTTATCGAGTTGCCGCGCCTCGTCGACAGCGGCATCGTTCAAAGTCACCACCGCATTGATCTTGCCGTTGTAGCCTTCGATCTGTGCTAGGCAAGCCTCAACTACCTCGACGCATGACAACTCACGGTCGCTGATTAAACTGCGAAGCTTTGATGCCGACAAACGTGCGACGTCCATGCAATCTCCCTGAACAGCATCTCCCGGTACGCTGTCACTTTCTAGTTAGTCTTCAATAAATCCAAGCACAAGTAACTCGGCCAGGAGCTTGCCAAGTGGCACTACACTGGGCAACCTTGCGTAAGCCTCCTTGTCAAACGAATCTGGCTAAGCTCGTGGTCGAAACGGATCCACTCTCCAACGTCATTATCGTCCTAAACAAGCCCAAGGACGTCGTCAACATCGCCGGGGTCATCAGGGTGATGATGAACATGGGGCTATCGCGGCTTCGACTCGTGGAGCCAGACGAGTTCGATATACGTCGAATCGACGGAGTCGCCCACAGAAGCAGCCGGATTGTCGACGAAACTAAATTCTACGAAAGCCTCGCTGCAGCCGTTTCGGATGTTATCTATGTTGTAGGAACATCGGCTCGTGCGCGCTCCGACAAACGAAACATGGCTCGCCCGCGCACCATTGCCCCCGTAATCACCGAACGAGTCCAAGATGGGCTCGTAGCGATCGTCTTCGGCCGTGAAGACAAGGGGCTACCAACTGAGGCGCTGGACCTATGCCAAGAGGTGATCGGGATCCCTGCCGATCTTGAATTTCCTAGCCTCAATCTGGCCCAAGCATGCTTAGTGGTTTGCTATGAATTGTTGTTGGCAGTTGGTGACCCCAGACAACGAGAGCCACCAGTGAGCGGCAAGCGTTGTCGGGCAACGCCACCAGCAACCCAGGAGGACTTGGAAAGAATGTATGGCTCTCTCGAAAGCGGGCTTGAACACATTGACTTTTTCGCCCCTCGTGAAGCCACAGCAGTAATGCGAACCTTCCGAACGTTATTGGGCCGTGCTGAACCCTCGCAGCGCGAGGCTAAACTTGTCGAGGCTATTGGCCACCGGATCGTCCAGTTTCTTGACCGGCTTGAACGGGTACCCAACGACAACGTCTAGCCTCCATCCCTAAACCAAGAAACAATCGAGTGAGTGGTTTCTACAAAATCCTGTGAGCTTGCAGTAGCAGTGTTTCCAAATGGGCTAGCTAGTGCCCCGGCTGCCACAATGGCTCCTCTACACCAGCTTCACGATTTTCGAAACGCGCCATAACAAATAGTGCATCAGAGAGGCGATTTAAGTAGGACACCTTGTCGGCGCCAACGTTTTCCTCGCGCGCCAGCGAGACCACCCGCCGTTCCGCTCGACGACATACGGTTCGAGCCACATGAAGAGCTGCTGCGCCAGGTGAGCCGCCCGGCAAGATGAAGTTCTCAAGCGGCCCAACGACCTCGGTTAATTCGTCTATCAGCGCCTCAAGTTTATTTACGTGCCCCGTCCCAATGCGCGGCACATCGAACTCGGGATTCTCGCTCTCGGGCGTGGCCAGGTCCCCGCCTAGGTCAAAAAGTTGATTTTGAATGGCCGTCAGCTCGGCACTCAACCGTTCACACAGTCCAACGGCTATAGCCTTGCCAATACATGAGTTAAGTTCATCGACCGTGCCATAAGCTCGGACACGCAGCGAATCCTTCGCCACCTCGGTACCCGCACCTAGACGGGTTAAACCACCATCACCGGTACGCGTGTACAGTTTGGTTAGCCTGGCCATTTCGTCTCCTTACTTAGAGGAGTTTGCACTGCGGAGCCGCTGCTCTTCCAGCGTGCGTTTTAGTTATCGCGACAACGTAAGGGTAACGCCGAAATATCCACTAAGGCCCACAGTGCCAAAACCAAGAACTTCTTCGTAGTCCGTGTCGAGCAGATTGTCGATTCGGGTGCGAACCGACAAAGCATTAAGCAACTGATAGTTAACTGCTAGGTTGACGATTACAAAACCATCGAGGAGCTCTCGCCCTTTGACCCCATTGTCGAAGCTCTCTCCTTTCACGCGCACTTCGCTCCAAAAATGCAAGCTTTCATCCGGTCGGACAGTGACACGGATACCCCCTTGGTGCCGCGGACGACGAATAAGCTGGCCGACAACGCTCTCGGAAGTGGCATCGGTCAGTGTGTAATTGCCTGACAAAGTAAGCGTTTCATTCGGCGTGTATTCCCCCCCGACTTCGGCACCTACCGTTATGACATCACCCAGGTTCTCCGGTCGCCCAGAGACGAAGTCGAATTCGATTAACTTGCTTATGTCGTTATAAAAAAATGTGGCATCAAAACGTACTTGGGAAGAAGGGACGAATGTATCAATACCGAGGTCGAAGCCGACACTCTCCTCTGGTTCCAGGTTCGGATTACTGAAGCCGGGGAAGTAGAGGTCATTGAGGGTTGGCGCCTTAAAACCAGAACCCATCGAACCGTGGACCCGGACCAGTTCGTTGACATCAATCGTTGCCGTAGCACGGCCTGTCCACTTTCTACCAAAGGTGCTGTGGTCCTCAAAGCGAACTCCGCCGGTGACCCAAGCACGATCAGCGAGACGGATACGATCCTGGACATAAACACCTATAAAGTCGACCTTTTCGCTGAAAAGATCCTCACCGAAGCCACTTCGACTCAACGACGTAGCCTGCTCGCGTCGATACTCGAGACCGGTGACTAAAGTCTGTTCGCCTGGAAGATCGATACCATTCTGCCAATCCACTTCCCGGATTGAAGAGTTAAGCTCGAAACCGGTGAAAAAATCCTCCGGCGTGTCAGTAGTAAGACCAGCTACCGAGGTTGAAATTTCCACAGTTGAGTGAATATCTGCACCTCTGTACCCGACCGTTCCACCGGCGACCGTCTCGGTGCTAGTCTGCAAGTTAACTAGGTTGTCAACGGGGCCCTCGACGAAATCGAACCCATCGAAATCGACGTCAGTGTCGAACCCACGGATGAAAGCCGAAGCCACCATCCCTCTGTCCAACCCATAATCAACACGGCCATTGTAGGAAAGGTTCTTATAGCTATCGGGCTCGGAATGGCCGTTAGCTTCGTTAGCGCTTGAGAAGCCACCACTGTCGAAGTAGGAAATTCCACCGACCAGACGTACGGAGCTGGTTTGCCCACTGCCCCACGTGCTGAACCGACTGGTGCTGTAAGAACCACCGTCAGCCTCGACTCCCCAGGCCCCAGAACCACTGCCACGTCGGGTGATTACGTTGATGACACCGCCTATTGCCTGTGAACCGTACAAGCTGCTCTGCGGACCACGTACGATCTCGATGCGATCTATTTGATCGGCCGATAACTGGATCCTGGAAATATCATAGGCTCCTGTGGTTGGCGAATTGACCTTGACGCCATCGATCAGAAAAAGTGTGTGGCTAGTATTGCTGCCTCGAATGAACACCTGCGCCAACGAACCGGCTGGACCACTGCGAACCACGTTCACTCCGGGTGCAAATTGAAGAACGTCAGTCAGCCAACGAGCCCCACTAGCGGTGATTTCCTCACTTGTGATCAGTGAAACACTGCTGCCGATGCTACGGATGTTCTCTATTTCACGTTCTGCGGTAACAATAACTTTTTCGTCGGAGCGGATCGTGCCCTGACGATCCTTCTGGTGATCTAATGGAGACTGCTCTAGTACGTCGTCCTGGTGCGGGGCTATGGCAACAAAAGCCCGCTCACTAGCAGGAAAACCATTTGCTCTCGATGCTGCGGCGACAAGAAAAACAAATGACAGAACAACTACGAAAAAGCGGGGCTTCATTAGCATCCTCCTATGATGCTCGGTGAGAAGCCCCGCGAGAGGGTGCCGCTTAACTACATCCACCTCCCGCGAGGGCCAACCTGATCCGGTTGGTTACGGTCTCCTGACTTACGGATCAACCTACTCGCCGCGCCTTCCCAGAAAGTTACCCCAGTGGCTTTGTCGGTAGTTCGCCGCTGTCTTTCGATTGCGACGAGCACCGATTGCGGCTTTCGTCCCCGATCACAGTTGCGGGGCAGTGCGGGATTCACACCCGCTTCCCGATGCCAAACACTCAATTAGCTGGCAAAGTAGTAGCATGCGCAACGCCCTGACACCAAACAATAGGCCCGCCGATTCGTCGCAAGCAGTATCAATTAGCTTGTACTCGCCACTGCTGCGAGGGGTTTTTCTCCTGTCACTCAGTGCTATGGCATGTGCTGATGCCAATATGCCCCAAGAACGCACCTTGATGCTGGCGGCGGCGAGCACGATCGACGCACTGGAAGCTGCAGTGAAAGATTTCGAAAGCAAAACAGGTATCGGCGTCGATGTCAGTTTTGGGCCAACCTCCACGATCGCACGACAAATCGAGCAGGGTGCCCCCGCAGATCTTCTCCTGTCCGCCAATGGTAGCTGGGCCGATTACGTCGACGATCGGCTTGCTGTCGCGCGTCGCGTCACATTGGTAAGCAACCAACTCATCGTGGTCAAACCGGTAACGAATCAACTGAAAAACGAAACTGTCCCAAGTTTGCGAGAGTTTTTGAGTGACCCGCAACTCCGTTTTGCGATCGCCGATCCAAATTCGGTGCCCGCGGGGATCTACGCTCGTCAAGCACTGGAAGCATCCGGGTTTTGGGAATCTATCGAACCTCAACTCGTTCCCACTGTCGATGTCCGGGCGGCTCTAGCGCTGGTTTCTCGGGACGAAGTCGATGGCGGTTTCGTCTACGCAACTGACGTCGCTAAAAATTCAGATGTCACATATGTCGGCCCCATAGACCCCATGCTCCACGACGTGATCGAATATCCTCTACTGCTACTTGATGAGACCGGGGAGGAGGCAGCAGAGTTGTTCAAGTTCCTCATCTCTGACCGCGGCCGCAAACATTTTCTTGATCGAGGTTTCACGGACCCTTACCGGTAAAAATCGCGGAACGTTCGACCCGGACTGCGCCGCTAAACGTGTTAATAGGAATTTGAGCATGGGCCTGACCAACACCGAATGGACTGCAGTGGTATTGAGCATCCGTGTCGCCTTGGTGGCGGTGCTGATCTCGTTGCCTTTCGGCATCGCGGTTGGATGGTTACTTGCCCGCCGCGAATTCCGTGGCAAGTGGGCGATCGAAACCCTGGTGAACCTGACTCTTGTACTGCCTCCAGTAGTTACCGGTTACCTGCTATTGCGGATGTTCGGGCGACGGACTTGGTTCGGGATGTGGCTCCAGGACACTCTCGGAATCGAACTCGCATTTACCTGGTGGGCAGCGGCGATTGCCAGTGCAGCACTCGGTTTCCCCCTGATGGTGCGGGCTATTAGGCTAGCTTTCCGAGGTGTCGACACCCGGCTCGAGGATGCCGCCCGGTCACTCGGCTCAAGCCCTTTTGACTCATTCTGGCGGGTTAGCTTGCCTCTTGCGCGCGGCGGCATAATCTCCGGAACTGTGTTGGCATTTGCCCGCAGCCTGGGCGAATTCGGGGCCACAATCACCTTTGCCGGCAACATTCCAGGCGCTACCCAGACGCTCCCGCTCGCTGTGTTTTCAGAAATGAACCGCGCCGACGGCGATGGAACATTCCGATTGGCGATCGTCGCGGTCGTGCTTGCCGGGGTGGCGCTGGCAACCAGTGAGTGGTTGGAGAGGCGAGGGGCAGGGCCGTGAAGCTCCAGGTGCACTGCGCGCATCAGTTCGAAAGCGGCTTCGATGTTGCCGTCAATTTTGACTCCAAACATCGCATCACAGCACTATTTGGACCCTCGGGAGCAGGAAAGACCTCTCTCTTGATGATGATTGCCGGTTTCGTTGCCCCCGACAAAGGCTATATCGCTTTCGATGACCGAGTGCTTCTCGATACCGGGGCCGGGATTGCCTTGGCACCTGAGTCCCGCCACCTCGGAGTCGTGTTCCAAGATCAAAGGCTTTTCCCCCATCTATCCGTGGAAGACAACCTCCGCTTCGCTCAGCGGCCATCGCCTCTAAACAGAAAAGAGTCGCCCTTTAAGCGGATCGCTGAGGTGCTTGAACTCAACGGTCTACTGCAGCGCCGACCAGAGTCCCTTTCCGGAGGTGAACGCCAACGCGTTGCCTTAGGACGTGCTCTGATGAGCGCTCCTGACCTGATGCTGCTCGATGAACCGGTTACCGCAGTGGATGAACCACGCCGCGAAACCATCCTGAGCTATGTCGAACGGGTGGTTCATGAATGGGATGTTCCGATGCTTTACGTTTCCCACCATCGGTCCGAGGTTCAACGTGTCGCCGACTGGATACTCGCATTCGATAAGGGCCGACTCACTGAGCAGGGGCCTCCGGACAAAGTTCTGGGTGCCGACGCCGTTGTCGCTGCTGGCGAACCAGTCAATCTGGTCCGGCTCACGAAGGTTTCACCGTCTCAGGATGGTGGTTGGCTCGGAACTGTGAATGCTGGTAACACCATTACCCAATTGCGGCTGCCAGCCGACCTGAAAAACCCTGGCAAGTCGGTGTTCGTCGAATTCGCTGCTTCCGACGTAATGCTAGCTTCCGGCAATACTGAAGGTCTCTCGGCGCGCAATCGCTTGCCGGCCATTGTCACAGACTTAGTCCCACGAACGGGCCGTGTGTTCGTTGCACTGGAAATGGGTGAACAACGACTATGGGCCGAGGTAACTACACACGCCATTGAGGATCTCGGTCTGGTAATTGGTAGCAATGTGACGTGTTTGATTAAGAGCGCAGCACTACGAGTGGTTGACTGATATTCACAAGTAACCACCGTGCACTCTAAGGAGGCAAAGCAAGGACAAACAGTGCTGTGTCTGAACCCATGAAACCCAGTCATACAAAGGGTTTACGGGATATCCGGGGCTAAGAAATAAGGCACGTTTTCACCCACTGTCTACTTTTCGAAGGTCGTTCCGGCCACCATTCGGCCCCCGCCACCAGCCACAAAATCGCGTTTCTGTGGCGAGCGAATCCCCCCCTTTGGTCTGCGCGGCCACCGGTATTAATAAGGAGTCCGTCGGCGGCTCTAACTAAAAATTAAAAAATAGATAAGCACTGCCAGCGCCAGGATCGGCCCGTACATAGCAACTGTGCTCCCGCGCTGAAACGCATTCCGTGTTCGGTTCTTCAAACTCGCAGCCAGGTGGCGTATTGAAATGGCGGAGTCGAATATCGCGCCGGAAAGCTGGCTGTCCAGGGGAGCCGTCCTTGTCTTTGTCGTCGCCTCGAGGCTCGACGCCCGGTTTTTCCGCCTAGCGAATTCTTGCCTACCCTCTTCGAGGGGAAACTCGATCTGTTCGGGCCGTCCTTCGTCTTTGCTCATAGCGGATACCTAAAACGGGTTAATTTCATAACCGAGAAACCAAGCTATAACCAAGGTCAGCACAAACCCGGCAACTATCGACAGAATCAATTTTTTATTCATGAGCCGATCCACCGCCTCACGAAGGTAACAACGAAAAAAGCTGCAAGGAGAAATACTGCTGTGTACCAAATCCTTCCCTTCGTTTCGTCAGTCACGATAATAACCAGACCATAAAAAATAGACCCATCACGAGAATAATCAGATAAGAGATATTCATAAGCGTTTCCCTCCGTCTCGGAGTTTAGCTAACCGTCTTGGCAACTGTCCTGGGAGATCCAAGGCTAAGAGATAGGGCACGCATTCGCGTACTGTCTACTTTCGGGGGCCGCTCCGGCCACCAGTTAGCCGCTGCCAGCAGCAGGAAAATCGCTATTCTGCTGGAGCGAGACCCCCCCTTTGAAATCGGGGTCACGGGCGAGCTTTAGTAGCGTTTTCTGGGAAAAATAAAACCCCCTCGGCTGTGAGGGGGTTAATCTGAGTATAGATAGGCGTTGCCAGTAACTCTAAGGAGAGCAAAAAATATGAAGAAAAGTCACCCAAGAACTCTCGCTTTGCGCTGCCTGCTAGCAACAAGCCTCCTAACTGGATCAACATCTGCTACAGCAGTGATTCCGCAACAGTCGACGGAAACCGACATCGTTGCGTCAGCACGAAGCTACCGTGAGGCTAACGAGCATCGAATTCTCGGAGAGTTCCTGGAATTCCTGCGTATTCCCAATGTTGCTGCCGACCTGCCGAACATTCGCATAAACGCTGAATGGCTGATGCGGGCCATGGAAGCACGTGGCATTAAGACGCAACTGCTCGAAACCAACGGTTCTCCCTATGTGTTCGGTGAACTCAACGTCCCCGGGGCGGAGCAAACACTTTTATTCTACTGTCACTATGATGGTCAGCCTGCCGACCCGACGCGCTGGGTCGGGCATCGGCCTTGGCAGCCAGTATTCCGCAATGGCCGCCTTGAGGACGGTGCCGAGATCGTGCCGATTCCGACTGAACCAGGGGTGCCAATCGATCCAGAGTGGCGCATTTACGCCCGGTCAGCTTCGGACGATCGTTCGCCAATTATCATGTTGTTCGCTGCCCTCGACGCTTTGCGTGCCGCCGCCCTGGAACCCGCATCGAACATCAAGTTTCTCTTCGAGGGTGACGAAGAAGCTGGCTCCCCCAACATGTCGTTGATTGCCGACCAGCACGCTGCCGCGCTTGCAGCCGATATCGTCTTTTTTGCCGACGGACCGAAGCACCCATCGGGGCGACCAACATTGACGTTCGGGGCGCGTGGCATCACAACGGTCCAACTGACGGTCTACGGACCAACGCAGCCACTACATAGCGGCCACTACGGTAACTGGGCACCGAATCCGGCCATGCGACTGGCTCAACTTCTCGCCACCATGAAGGATCCCGATAGTGGCCGTGTGATGGTGGACGGTTGGTACGACGACAGGGTCCCGTTGAGCGAAACCGAGATTGCAGCCATCGCAAACATTCCCGACGATCCGACTCAATCTCCCGAAGCTTTAGGGTTCGCCCGCCCCGAAGGCGAATGGGAACGTCGCGTTGAGGCAATCACCTACCCGTCGTTAAACGTCCGGGGGATAAGTTCAGCTTGGGTCGGCGACGAAACCCGAACGATTGTCCCCGACACCGCCATCGCCGAGTTGGACCTGAGGCTGGTTCATGACATCCATCCCTCTAGCCAGGTCGAGCGTCTCGTCGCTCACATCCAGCAGCAAGGCTTTCATGTCATAGGCGAAGACCCCGATGCCTCTACCCGTGCCGCACACCCAATGCTAGCCAAGGTCACCCAAGGAGAGTTCGGTTATCCGTCGGCACGCACGTCTATGGATCTTCCCGTCAGCAAGGCAGTTCTCGGGCGTCTTCGGGAAGCATTCGGCACCGAGCCCGTGGCTCTCCCAACAACCGGTGGCAGCGTGCCGCTATACGCCTTTACCGACATGCTCGGCTTGCCGACGATCCTCGTGCCGACTGTTAACCACGACAATAACCAGCACTCGCCCAACGAAAATTTGAAGATTTTGAACCTTTGGAAGGGCATCGAGATTATGGCCGTTTTACTGACGCTCTAACGAAGGTTCGGGCCGTACCGGTTGTCGCCTGGTTTGCTGTCCTGGGCAAACTGGTAAAGGAGGATGAGCGTGCCTAGGATTGGCACCACTCCGATCAATATCAGCCATCCTGATATGTTCCTGTCATGCAGCCGTCGAACGCTCAACGACAACCCCGGAAAGAATGACGCAAGGTAATACAAAGTCGTCAGAAAGGGGTAAGGCCACCTGAAGAACGCAACATCAAGAAACAGGCACATCAAACTAATGATCAAATGGACCAGGGCGAAGTACCAATACGCCGCGCGCGACGAGCGGCCCTCAAATTCGACGTAGTTGTGCCACGCGTCCAGATACCAACGCCACGGAGTCACTTCGTCGCCGCTCGCCGAACGCCGGCCATTAAGTAAAAAACCGCGCCTATTAGCAAAGCGATTCCGCCTCCTTTGATATCCGCTGCACTAGCGTTCACTAGGATCATGATGCAGACGATCAATGCGAGGCCTGGAATCAACATTCCGCCTGGCAACTTGAAGGCATCATCTGGAGCCTCAAAACGACGTCGCAAAACGGGAATTGCGGCACAAGTCGTCATATAGAACATGATCCGAGCAACGACACTTAGGGTGGCCAATTGGACGAACGTGCCCGAATAGGCAAGCGCTACCGCGACGCCTAAGTAGATTAGGATCGACACGTCCGGCGTGCGATACCGTCCATTCACGTGGGCGAAAAATCCCGGGAGTTGGCCGTTGTCGCTAAGTGCAAAGGTAAGGCGTGGTCCCGTCAGCATTGAACCGGCATTGCTTCCGGCGATTGAAAGCAGCCCGCCGAGAGCGATCAGAACACCAAAGGCGCTGCCACCGAACACTTCGGCAGCATCCGCGAGTGGGGTATCCGAGGTGTCGAGTGCCGGGAGCGTACCGACTGCAACAAGCTGTACGAGGAAGTAGATAACAAACACGACCCCAATCGTCAGCAACAACGCCCGCGGAGCGTCCCTCCGCGGCGAACGCGCTTCGGAGGCCGGAATCGTAATAAGTTCATAGCCCCCGAACGTGAACATCAACATTAGAACGGCTGCACCGAAGGTCCCTGTACCGCCGCTCAGATCAAACATCCCTTCAAAGTTCCCTGGCTCAATAAAAAAGATTCCAACACCGAGGAATAGGGCCAGGGGTGCGAGCTTCGATATGGTGAAGAAGTTTATCGCCAGAGAACCGTAACGAACGCCCGCGAGATTGATTGCAGCGAGTCCACCCAAAAGCAACGTAACAACGAGAAGCCGTCCCGAGCCTTCGGTGGCGGGGGCCCAGAAACGGCCAACATAGAGCGCGAAAGCGTTGGCAAGTGCGGCCTGCGCGACGACACGCGTAACCCACATCATCCAGGCAACCTCGAAGCCTATGAAGGGGCCAAATGCGGTACGCGCGTACGCGTAGGGGCCCCCCGCTTCACGAAACTGTGTGCCAGCCTCCGCAAAGCACAACACGATCAGCGCATTCGCCATGCCGGCGGCGACCCATGGCAACAAACTCGAGGGAATACCTACAGTTGCCGCTACTGTGGCCGGCATTATGAAAATACCGCTGCCGATAACCTGATTGACCCCAACAGCAGTGAGATCCCATCTACCCATCGCCCGAATCAACGCTGGTCGCGATTCATTTTCCGTTTTAAACTCGTTTTGAGCCATGATTTTCCTTATATAACATTCCCAGTGTGGGCAGTGCCGTGGCGGCGGGTTGGTAACCCGCCTTCACTCACCCGTCAAGGGCGTCCTTGACCTCGACGGTTGTTTACGGTTCATTTGGGTATGTCCGGCTCGCACCCGCGGCAGGCTTGGGACTCCCATAGCCCATGCTGCGGAAGTGTTCCCAAAACTGGAGGAACTTCCATGAACCGACTTCGTTGGATTCCAAAGAATCGATTCCTACAGGGGATCGCAAACCTAGCCATCTTGCTGGTGGTTGTGATCGTCTTCGCCGCCGGCCGACCTGTCGAGGCGACACAGCGGCAGGCCGCGTACGCGATTACCAACGCAACTGTCATCACGTCCCCTGGCAATAGCGTCGAAACCGCGACCGTCGTGCTGCGTGACGGCTTAATAGAGGCAGTTGGCACCGACGTCGCCACCCCACCCGACGCCCGCATTATTGACGGCTCCGGAATGACAGTGTACGCCGGATGGATCGATTCGTTTTCAGAGGTCGCCATCCAAGAGGAACCGAGCGCGCCACCAACGCTGGTGACCAGCGGTCGTGGAGGCGGGGGGCGAGGCTCTCGAGGAAGCGGCCGGCAAACGTTACAGATGCTTGAACTCGGTTCTCCCGGCGTAAACCAACACGTGAATCCCGAGTTTGTCCAGGCGGACAACCTGACGAACGAAGACACCAGCCTGGCCGCGTTTCGTGACGCCGGGTTCACTGCTGCCCTAGTGGTACCGCAGAACGGAATCTACCGCGGCCAAAGCGTGTTAATCGCACTTCGGGAAACCTCTACTGAGGAAATGGTGCTCAACGACAACGTCGCTCAAGTGGTTGGATTCTCCACCGGTGGCTTCGGGCGGGGCTATCCATCGTCGGCGATGGGCGTCATCGCCCTGATTCGGCAAGTACTGCTCGATACGCAGCGTCAAGCTACATGGGAGAACAGCTTCAACAACGACCCGACAGGCATCCCGCGCCCGGAAACGAACCCCGCGTACACATCCTTGATGCCTATTTTGGCAGGTGATCAGCAGATGATATTCGACACCAATAACACTCGCGATGCCAAGCGAGGTCTCCTCATTGCCAAGGAGTTTGGCCTCAGCACGATAATCAAGGGCAACGGCAACGAGTACGACATGGTTGATGTGCTCGTCGACGCCAATGTCGAGGTAATCGTCCCGGTCAACTACCCGGACAAGCCCTCTGTCGGCAATAACGACGCCGCCAACCTGGATATCAGCCTCGTCGCTTTACAGCGCTGGGAAGCAGCTCCTGGCAATGCTGCGGCTATCGCGACCGCTGGTGTCACGTTCGCATTCACGAGCGACGGTATCAACCCGGACGAGTTCGCCGGTAACGTTCGCAAGGCAATCGAAGCAGGTTTGCCCAAAGATGCGGCCTTAGCGGCCGTAACCACCAATCCTGCGGCGATGTTCGGCGTTGATTCGATTATCGGCACGATCGAGCCCGGGAAAATTGCCAATGTTGTAATTGCAACCGGTGCCCCATTTGCGGAGGGCACTGAGATCCGGCACGTGTTCGTTGACGGCGTTCACACCGTGCCCCCGGGAGATAACGGCGATGGGCCCACCAACCCCCGTCATGATGGAGGGTGGAAATGAGGAAGTCTATGAAGACGGTTCACGGAGTCGTTTGGATGTTCACGGCTATGCTGCTGGTGGCGCCCCTCGCGGTCGCCCAGCAACAATCTCCCGTCACCAAGGTAACCTGGAATACAGCCGATAACCCCGGCGTCATCTTGGTGCAGAACGTACGCATCTGGACTCAAGGGCCCAACGGTATCCTTGAGAACGCTGACATGTTGGTGCGTGACGGCGATATCTCTGAGATCGGCAGCGGACTGTCAGTACCCTCCGGGGCTATGGTCATCGACGCCACCGGCATGCAGATGACCCCGGGCCTAATTGACGCCCACAGCCACTCAGCAGCCGAAAGCATCAACGAGGGGAGTAATTCGGTAACCGCTGAGGTCAACATCGGGGACGTCCTCAACGCGGACTCATTGGCCCTCTACCGGCAGCTCGCCGGCGGCCTAACCACGGCGCAGATTCTGCACGGTTCGGCCAACTCCATCGGTGGCCAGTCAGCGATCATCAAGCTCCGCTACGGTGCCGATGAGGGTTCTGACATGCTCGTTAAAGACGTCATCCCAACGATCAAGTTCGCCCTTGGTGAGAACGTCAAGCGCAACCAGAACCGCTACCCAAATACTCGCCAGGGCGTCGAGCAAACTATCCGTTCAGCGTTCATTGCCGCGCAGGACTACCAGTTCGAGTGGGAAGAGTACGACGCCCTAACCGAAGAGGAGCAGGAACGCCGCGTGCCACCACGGACCGACATCCAGTTGCAGACGTTGGTGGAGATCCTCAACGGTGAACGCAAGGTTCACTCGCACTCCTACCGCCAGGACGAGATTCTTATGCTCATCCGGCTAGCCGATGAGTTCGGCTTCCGGATCGGCGCCTTCCAGCATGTGCTCGAAGGTTACAAGGTCGCCCACGAGATCGCCGCGCACGGGGCTGGCGCTTCAACCTTTTCCGACTGGTGGGCGTACAAGATCGAGGCTTATGACGCCATTCCATACAACGGCGCCATTATGCACGATGCCGGCGTTGTCGTCTCGTTCAACAGCGATAATGGTGACCTGTCGCGGCGCATGAACCTAGAGGCCGCAAAGGCGGTGAAATACGGCGGTCTCGCTGAAGAAGAAGCGCTCAAATTCGTCACCGTGAATCCGGCAATCCAACTGAACCTCCAGGATCGCATTGGTTCGCTCGAGGTCGGCAAGGACGCCGACTTCGTTCTCTGGAACGGCAACCCACTGTCGGTGTATTCGCGCGTCCTTATGACTTTCGTCGAAGGCCGCAAGATGTTCGACCTCGACTTCGATCAGCAGATGCGCGCCAACATTGAGACGGAGCGCCAACGACTGATCACGTTGGCACAAGCCAACGAGAGCAATCCGACGGATCGGGGCCGCGGTCGCCCCGCCGCAACTAGCAAGGAAACAACTGACGACGAGTTCCCCCCCAACCCAGCAGCTCCCGAGTTCACCTACCGGCCCAGCATGCTTCCCGATCCTGGTACCGTCGCCATCGTCGGCGCCACTGTTCACACGGTCAGCGGTGAAGACATCGAGAACGGTATTGTGGTGATGGAAGGCGGCAAGATCACCGTGGTCGGTGGCCCGAACACGGCGATTCCATCCGAAGCCTCTCGCTTCGACGCCGACGGCCGCCACCTGTACCCAGGCATGATCGCCAGCGACAGTTCGCTTGGTCTCTCCGAGATCGGTAGCGTCGATGAGGGCAACGATCTCAACGAGATGGGTGACTTCAATGCCAATATCCGCGCCGAAGTCGCTGTCAATGGGGAAGCTACAGCGATCCCAGTCACACGTGCTAACGGCATTACACACGCAGTGACGGTGATGGGAGGCGGTCTGATCCGTGGAACGTCCGCTTTGCTGCGCCTCGATGGCTGGACCTGGGAACAGATGACCGCAGTTGCGCCTACGGCACTCCACATTTCCTTCCCATCGTTCCGTGCCGGCGGTGGGAGACGTGGCGGCGGCGGACGTGGCGGTGGCAGCAACATCGCCGATCGCGGCAACGAGCAGCTCGGTCGCATCGAAGCCCAACTCGAAGAGGTCAAAGCCTACACTCGGGCCAAGGAAGCCGAGGCAGCCGGCGGGCCACGCTACCCGCGTGATCCCCGCCTGGAGGCAATGATTCCCGTGATCAAGGGGGAAGTGCCGATGTTCCTCCACGTTACCGGCGTGGCAACAGTCCGCAGGGCGGTCGAGTGGGGCGCCGAGCAAGGCTACCGAATTGTCCTTGTCGACTCGGGCGACGCCTGGCGTGCTGCGGATCTACTTGCTGAACATAACGTCCCAGTAATCATCGGCAGCATTCTGGCGAACCCGATGCGCGATGACGAACCCTACGACAGTGCCTACGCACGGGCCGTCAAGCTTCACGAGGCGGGCGTCCAGTTCGCCATCGCCGGTACTGGCGGCAACGGCGGTGGAGGACCCAACCTCCGCAGCATGCCTTATCACGCCGGTGTCGCCGCGGGCTTTGGACTGCCGAAAGAAGAGGCACTGAAGTCGGTGACGCTCTATCCGGCGCAGATCCTCGGCGTTGACGACGCCCTGGGCTCCATCGAGGTTGGGAAGAGCGCCAGCCTGGTGCTCACCGACGGCGATATCCTCGAGATCCGCACCCATGTCCTGAACGAATGGATTGACGGCCGGCCAGTCGATCTGTCGACTAAGCACACCAACCTGTGGGAGAAATATCGTGATCGCCCGCGGCCGGTGATTGGGAGGCAATAGGAAACAATTAACGAGAATCAGACAAGCGGTAGGTCTGAGTCAGGCCTGCCCCTTCTTACTTTACTCAGGGAACCAATGCGGCCGCCGCCTCGATGCGTGACTCCTTCATTCCCAGGAGCACTATGTTAGCGTCCTGAAGGTCGAAGGCTTCGACGGTCGTGACAACGGGCACCGCAGCCGCGATTTCGAGAAACTCCTCGGCATCACGGTGTGTCAGGTTGGTGACGCTCCGCAGCGTGCGCTCCCCATAGAGGTGCTCCCTGTAGTCAAGCACTGGAAACGCATCGAGATGGATGGCATTGATCGCCACGGTGCCCCCGGGAGCAAGCGCAGCGAGTGCTTCCCGAATGATCCAACCCACAGGAGCGAAAGTGACCGCAGCGTCCAACTTCTCGGGAGGTTGTTCTTCAGCACCGCCAACCCACACTGCCCCAAGACGGCGAGCGAGTTCACGGTGATTCTGGCTACGCGTTGAAACAAACACGTCACACCCCCAATGTTGTGCAACCTGGATCGCCAAATGCGCCGAAGCACCGAAACCGTACAAACCAAGTCGTTGGCCTGGCTGCAAACCAGCAAGTTTCAAGGATCGGTAACCAATTATCCCGGCGCACAACAAAGGCGTCGCATCAACATCTGAAAACAGGTCCGGGAGTAAGTGGGCAGCGTGCTCCGGCACAACGGCACGTTCGGCATAGCCACCGTCTGCGTCGTAACCGGTAAACCGTGCCTCGGCGCATAGGTTGGTACGCCCCGAGACACACAAATCACATGTTCTGCAGGAACTATTGATCCAAGGTACTCCAACGCGATCACCCAAGCGCCTTTTTGAAACCCCATCTCCGACCATATCGATCACGCCGACAATTTGGTGTCCGAGAATCAACGGCGACTTCTCGAGTGGCAAGTCGCCTTCGACGATGTGAAGATCCGTGTGGCAGGCACCACAGGCCTTGACCAAAAGGCGGACCTCGCCTCGCCCGGGTTGTGGGTCGGGGCAGTCTTCCAACTGCAACGGAGCACTTTCGATGGGACCCTGCTTGTAAAGTCGTGCGGCACGCATGGCTATTCTGACTGAGAACCTAGACCAATACGGTTATCCTAACCGACCATGAATCCTGCCAGCATCGCCCTCCTGAAGATGTCCGAGAGTAAAGCTTGGGAACGGCGCATCAGTGGCTGGAAAACAACCCGGCGGGTAGTTGAGCGATTCATGCCTGGTGAAGATCTGGATGATGCGATTACTGCCGCCCAGGTTCTCAACAGACGTGGCATGGCGACCTCACTAAACCCGGTCGGCGAGCACGTCCACAGCACAGCAGAGGCCACTGGGGCGACAGACGCCTACATCGAAATTCTCTCTTGCATCGAGGGTGCGCAGTTAAACTCGAATATGTCGGTAAAGCTCTCGTTGCTCGGGGTTGACCTGGGATTTGAGATCGCAGTTGCCAACTTAAGACGAATCCTGGAAACCGCCAAGATCTATGGGTCGTTCGTCCGCATAGACATGGAGAGTTCAGCGTATGTAGATCGAACACTGGAGATTCACAGACAGTTACGCAAGCGCTTCACGGAGCTCGGCGTCGTCATACAAGCCTACCTGCGTCGAAGCGCTGACGACGTCGAAGCGCTTATTCGCCAGGGAGCTTCGATACGTCTCGTAAAGGGTGCTTATAAGGAACCCGCTGACATAGCATTCGAAAACAAGGATGACGTCAACCGCAACTTCGAGCACCTCACCGGCCGCATGCTCGAGGACGATGCGCGAGCCAACGGAGTGCATCTTGCAGTTGCCACCCACGATCGCAAACTGGTCGAGAAGGCAGAATCATTGGCCACGGACCGCGGCATAGAAGAAGGATTAGAGTTTCAGATGCTCTACGGCATCGCGAGGGATTTACAGGACGACACGCTCGCCGGCCAGTTCCCGGTCCGCATATATATTAGCTATGGTCCAGCCTGGTATCCGTGGTTTATGAGGCGCTTAGCCGAACGGCCGGCCAACCTCAGTTTCTTTCTTCGCCATCTACTGCGTTGAGTGGATCGCCGGGCCGCTAAGTTACCAACGCGACAATGACGTAAAGCAACATCAAACCGGCCAAAGCAGTTCCGATCCGCTTCGCACCAAGTGGCTGGGTCGACTCCCAACGAAAGAGCAAGCTGTTGAGACCGAAAGCAATAAAACCGCTAGTCAACATAACGGCCAGAGGCAAGCCTTGCTGACTCAAGCCTTCACCCCGGACCATCACGCCCTCGAGCGCCTGCACCAGGTACGTGGTCGGCAATATGCGACCAAAGCCCTGTAGCCAGCCCGGCAGCATTTCGAGAGGGAGAGCCGCACCCGACATGAAGACCATCGGAAAGAAAATGAGATTGCTGATCGCCGGCGCCGAGCGCATATCCTTCGCCGCGCTCCCCATAATCAACCCAAGCGGGACAAACGCCCAAACACCGAAAGTAAGAACCACTGCGACTCGCCAAACAGCCGGACCGAAGTCGACACCTAACACTAACCTTGCGAGGAGCCCTTGCATGAATAGCGAAGCAGCCACCGTGACTAACGAACGTACGGCGTTGCCGATCACTACCATGGTGGCGGTGGCGGGAGTTACCCATATTCGCCGCAAGATGCCCTGCTCACGCTCGGTCACCAGCGAATACGCGACACCGAAAAAGGCTCCAGAGAATGCCGTGATGGTAAACAACCCAGGCATCCGAGTGCTCATACCACCTGGCAGGTTGCGAAAAACGAGAGCGAACAGAAATAGCCACACTTGCGGAAAAAGAAGTGTCCAGATCAGCGCGGAGCGGGACCGCATCGTCTTCAGAAGATAGGCTCTGCTCAGTTCGAGTGTGCCTCGAGTGAAGCTCATGCAACTGGCTCCCTGAGAGCTGTTTCCGACTTCCCTTCTAGACCCAGATCGGCGGCTTCCGGATCGTCGACCATCTCGAGATAAAAGTCCTCGAGTGTTGGCCGGTGCATGTGCATGTCGGTGAGAGTCACCCCTTGGTTGCGTAGAACCTCACCAAGGGCAACGATGACCGCGGTTGAGTCGATGGCACTGAACCGATAGTGTGCGCCTCGCCTTTCCTGTTCCACAGCGCCGACTGCCAGCAGCGGAGCAGGGTCGAACGGCCCGTCGACGTCGATGAAAATCGTCGATTGACCTTCGGACGACCTGACCAACTCGAGAGGCGTTCCATCGGCAACCACCTGGCCCCGGTTAAGAATAACGACACGGTCACACAGCTTCTCGGCCTCCTCAATATAGTGGGTCGTAAAAAGAATAGTGCGGCCGCGCTCCTTGAGGTTGAGAATGATCTCGTGCAGTTGGCGTCGGGCCGCCGGGTCGAGTCCTGCAGTTGGCTCGTCGAAAATCAGCAGAGCCGGATCGTGGATCAGGGCCATGCCGATCGCTAAACGTTGTTTCTGCCCCCCTGAGAGGTTACGGGCCAATTCTCTAGCCTTGCCTTTCAAGTTGACGCGCTCTAAGACGTCTTCGACCGGCACAGATCGCTCATAAAACGATGCGAACAGACGCAATACCTCGAAGGCGGTTAGGTCGTCCGGGATGTGCGTTGCCTGCAGTTGCGCACCGATGTGTTGCCTGAGCGCAATGCTCTCGAGCGACGGATCGAAGCCCATGACCGATACCTCGCCCGCTGTAGGGGTACGGAGACCTTCGAGAACCTCCACCAGCGTTGTCTTGCCGGCACCATTGGGACCAAGGAGCCCAATTATCCCCCCCGGCTCGATATTCAGGTCAACACCTCGCAGCGCCTCAGTGGTCCCGTAGGTCTTGGTTAACGATTGGGTGCGGATACTCATAGGAAACGGGCCCGAGGCGAGTGAGAAGTCTACGAAATTTGGATACCTTTCCGTTGCAGTCTCCTGGCGCCTTATATCCTCGTCAGATACTCACCGGTCGAGGCCTCGACGCGCACCTTATCGCCTATATTCACGAACTGCGGGACTCCAACCACCAATCCGGTCTCCAGCGTTGCCGGTTTCGAGCTTGCACTCGCAGTCGCGCCCTTGAGCCCTGGCTCAGTGTCTGTGACCTCAAGATCAACCGTCGTCGGCATTTCGATACCAACAGGGAGACCCTCATAGAAATCCACCTTCAGCGAGAGATTGGCGACAAGGTAAGGAAGCGCTTCCTCAATCGCAGCTGCGCTCAAGTGCGTCTGTTCATAGGTCTTGGAATCCATAAACACGTAGGTGTCGCCCTCCTGGTAGAGATATTCCATCTCTTTGGATTCTAGCTGCACCCTTTCAACCGCTTCCTGTGAGCGAAAACGCTTGTCGATCATGGCGCGGCTACGCAAGTTTCGCAGCCTCGTTTGGACCACCGCTTGGCCCTTGCCTGGCGTAACGTGCTGAAAGTCGTGGACGCGCAACAGTTCACCGCCCACCTCTATGATCATTCCTTTTCGGAGCTGAACCGCCTGAATCGCCACTTCTCCTCTTCTCTCCCGGACCAAACGTTTTCGATACCAGTCGACCACAGAACACGGAACGACCCGATGAGTCTAGCAGGCTGTGGTCAGACCCTCATGCGACTGGTTGTCTTGAGAACCGTGTCTACTTTGTTGCGTTCAAGCAGTCCAGCCCCTCTTAAACAAAGGTCTTCGAGGTTTGGACATGCTCGCGCTCCCTGGTGGAGCAGCTGGGTCAGATGCGGATCTGTGTTAGCGGTATTGAGGATCGTCCGCGAGCAACAGAATCATTGCAGTCTGCTTTCGACCCGCGACTTCTGGAGAACCGTCCGGCGGTACCAAGATGTCGACCTCGGAGCGAACACCGAAGTCACCTTCCAGGTAGATTCCAGGCTCGACGGAAAAGCATGTGGAACGCATCAGCAGGCGGTCATCGTGGCTCTCGAAATCGTCAAGGTTGGCACCACTACCGTGTATCTCATTGGTGATGCTGTGACCTGTCCGGTGTTGGATCGCTGCACCGTATCCGGCATTTTCAATGACTGCACGGCAAGCCTTGTCGGCCTCGAAACCACGCACCTCTTTACCAGCTGCGTATCGCTCGTGTACTAGGTCGATTGCGGCATCGCGGGCCTCTAAAACAACCTGGAACACCTCGACGCGGCGATCAGACACGTCCGAATCGACTTGCGCTGTCCAGGTAATATCGGCAAAAACATTGTTCTCAGATCCAGGCTGTTTGGCCCATACATCGATCAACAACCAGTCACCTCGCACGATGGGGCTGCTGCCTTCCGGACCGGGCACGTAGTGAGGATCTGCGGCGTGCCCGTTGACGGCCACGATCGGCGCGTCGGGGGTCGTTAATCCAATCGCCTCTACCTGCTCAAGCAGGTAGCACTGTAATTCGTATTCATTGAGCGCAGCGCCAGCCAACAGGCGTGCCCGACATTCCTTAAAAGATTCTTCGACGGCATCCGGAAGCCGCTTGCCAGCAAAACGATGCGACGCGATCTGGCCGTCGTCGAGCACGGCAGTGAAACGCTGGACCAGGTCGGCTGCAGAGACCACCTCAATTCCCCGTTCACGCACCACCTCCACAGTTCCCGCGTCAACCATCGCCACGTACGGAACCCGGTTCTGCGGCGAGTACTGCATCGCCACCCGGCCGACGCCTTCCAGCAGCTCGTCGAGCCCGGCATCCAGCTCCTGCCAAGTTCGGTAACGCCGACGGCTTCCGGGGAGGTCTTCCAGTGCCCCCGGTTCGATCGCATGAACGAGGCCCCGCGGTTCCCCTTGAGCTGGGATTATGTAGTACCACCGCCGGGTCTGAAGACCGTCAGTGGGAAGTCCAAGAACACGCGTCGCTAGTGGGTCACGGCCGTGAAATTGCGCAAACAGCCAGGCATCAACGCCAGCCACGCTGATTGCCTCTTGCACTACTTTTAGGTCGAATTCAGTTGTCCGATCACTCATGGCAGCAGGCTAGTCCGTCGTCGTTGCTGGAGCAAGTAAGAACGCCTGGCGGCCCGTTTTCTAAGGAGATTCAAGCCTCACTGCAATTCAAGACTTACGCTGCCAACTAAGACTTCCATATCACTATCAAGGTTCCGCATTTGAGAGTCGTGAAGTCGCAATTCTATCGTTGATTTTCGGGGCTACGAGCGGCATAGTTGTTACACAGTGTGAGATCGGCACGATCGCTCCTTCCGTCACGTCCCGAGCCCCACCATCCAGGGACCCCTGACGACCTGTGGGCTTTAAGGAGCGTTTTTTCGGGCCAGTCTTTGTGAAAAATTTCACAAGCTCTGTAAATCCACTGTGCAAGGAAAAAGTGAACCGTCTAAATGCCTCTTTCTAGTCCTCCCAATCAAGCTCTCTGGCCGCTTGCACTATGGCTTGGAACTGTTTTCTTGTTGATCAGTGGGGTTATCGGGCTGTCGATGATCACAGGGCCACGCAGCAATTCACGGCGCCGAGATTTGCCGTACGAGTCAGGCATGCCACCGACGAGGCAACCAGCGATGCGGTTCCCGGTGCACTTTTATCTAATCGCCCTCGCCTTCCTTGTGTTTGACGTTGAAGCGGCTTTTCTATTTGCCTGGGCGGTGGCGGCCCGAGATGTTGGTTGGGTGGGCTACGTTGAGGCGCTGGTGTTCTCGATCATGCTGTTCGCTGGACTCTTGTACCTGTGGGCCAAGCAAGCTTTCGACTGGGGGATTGAGCATGAGTGATCCTCGGCTAACCCGCGAGCAGTTGTTGGAGATCGCAGCACGTGATCGCTCCGCTGACCTCGCCGAAGCAGCGGCACGCGGTACCAGTGGTTCGTTTGCTTCGACGATTCAACAGTTCTTCGCTATGACCCGGCTAGACGACCTTGTCGCCTGGGGACGCAAGAATTCGATCTGGCCGTTCAACTTCGGCCTGTCGTGCTGCTACGTCGAGATGATGACCTCGTTTACATCGGAGTACGATACCGCTCGCTTTGGTGCCGAGGTGCTCCGCGGAACGCCACGTGAAGCTGATCTCATCGTCATCGCAGGTACTGTTTTCAAAAAAGTTGCTCCGGTAATCAAACGACTCTATGACCAAATGCTGGAGCCAAAATGGGTCATCTCGATGGGCTCCTGTGCCAATTCCGGCGGCATGTATGACATCTATAGTGTCGTTCAAGGCATTGACTCCATCCTCCCTGTCGATGTTTACGTACCGGGCTGCCCACCACGACCTGAGGCGTTCCTCGAGGGGCTGCTGCTGTTGCAGGGTCAAATAGGCGCCGAAAAACGCCCGCTTTCCTGGACCATCGATGAGCACGGCATTGTGCCGGCCACCGAATTACCAGTGCAGCGTGACCTGAAGCGCGAGCAACGCCGCAGACAAGGAAATTTGCGGACGCCGACCGAAGGTCGCTGAAAATATGGCCGCTGAACTCACAGTTCTGGAATCTCTAGCGTTGCGTCTCGGTGAAGAGGCGGTGGTTGTTCAACCAACGAAAGACGACATCCCGACCGCATGGGTACCGCTTGACCAGGCGCACGATGCACTCTCCTGGCTGGTAACTGAGAGCGATGACCGTTACCGGGTCCTGTACGACCTGACAGCGATCGATGAACGTAATCGGCAAGCAAAGGAAGAACCCTGCGAGAACGGCACTGAACGACCCGGCGATTTCACTCTCATCTACCACCTGATGTCCTACGAGGCCAATACCGACCTGCGTCTAAAAGTCGCACTCGAAGGGGAATATCCCAGTGCCCCTACCGTGAGTGACATCTGGCCCTCTGGAAACTGGTATGAGCGCGAAGTTTTCGACATGTTCGGTATCGGCTTTGACGGTCACCCTTGCCTGCGGCGAATCCTCATGCCGCTTGATTGGGAAGGTCACCCGTTGCGCAAGGAACACCCGGCGCGAGCCACTGAAATGGAGCCCTACAGACTCTCAGAAGAACGGCTTGAGGAGCACGAGGAGGCGCTTCGGTTTCGGCCAGATGAGTGGGGGCTGAGCGATGGCGACTGGGCCTCGAAAAAATTCCCGGACGCTAACAACGCTGTTCCTGAAGACGACACCGATTACTTGTTCCTTAACCTGGGCCCCAACCACCCCGGTACCCACGGTCTACTACGCCTTGTCCTTAAGCTGAACGGAGAGCGAATCGTCGATGTCATACCCGATATCGGTTTTCACCACCGCGGCGCAGAGAAAATGGCGGAGCGGCAGACCTTTCATACCTACCTCCCGTATACCGACCGTATCGATTACCTCTCGGGTGTTAACAATAACCTCGCCTACCTGCTCGCCGTAGAGAAGCTCTCCGGGACAAAAGTCCCAGAGCGTGCAAAAGTTATCCGCGTTTTGCTTTGCGAATTGTTTCGTATCGCCTCGCATTTGGTATGGATTGGGACGTTTGGGCACGACGTCGGGGCAATTTCACCGGTATTTTTTACTTTTACTGATCGCGAGAAGTTGTTCGACGTCGTCGAGGCAATCACCGGCGGCCGCATGCATCCAACATGGTTCCGTATCGGCGGCGTCGCTATGGACCTACCGAACGATTGGCGAGGTTTACTGAATGAGTTTCTCAAGGGTTTCGAAAAGCGGCTGAAGGAATATGAGGACCTGTTAATAGGAAATCCAATCTTTCGGGCACGTACTCAAGGCGTCGGGGCGATCAGCTTAGACGACGCAATCGAATGGGGCGTTACTGGTCCGAATTTGCGCGCTTGCGGTTTCGAGTGGGACTTCCGCAAGAAACGTCCGTACTCGGGTTACGACCAATTCGACTTCGAGATACCGATTGCCGATGGTGGTGACTGCTTCGCAAGGGCCGCGGTGCGCTTCGAGGAAATTCGGCAGAGCCTGCACATTATCCGACAGGCAGCGGAGAACATGCCGGCAGGCAAATACATCGCCGACGACCATATGTCGATGCCGCCCGCCCGTGCTGAGACGATGATCAATATTGAGACGTTGATTCACCACTTCGTCGGAGTTTCGTGGGGTTTCACAATCCCCGCCGGCGAGGCACATGTCGGCATTGAGGCTCCGAAAGGCAACAACGGCTACTACGTCGTTGCCGACGGCGGAACCTCGCCTTACCGGCTGCGTATCCGCACTCCGTCGTTTGCGCATATGCAAATACTGCCGCAGCTTGCACGCGGCGGTCTGATCGCCGACCTGATAACTATCCTCGGTAGCATCGACTACGTACTCTCGGACATTGATCGATGAGTTTCGGCGCCGGAGATAAAACCCAGCTCGACGAGATCCGCACCCACTACCACAACGCACGTGCCGCTTCCGTGAGCGTCATGAGGTGGGTGCAGCGACGCGATGGATACATCTCGGACGCAGCTCTACAGGACGTCGCTGAGTACCTTGAGCTTCCTGCCAGCGACCTCGAAGGGTTGGCTACCTTCTACAACCTTCTGTTTCGAAAACCCGTTGGCAATCATGTCATAAAGGTGTGTGACAGCGTGTCGTGTTGGATGTGCGGGTACGAGAGTGTCCGCGACCGTTTGCGCAATTGCTTGGGCATCGAATATGGAGATACCACGGAGGACGGAGAATTCACCCTGCTGCCAGTTGTTTGCCTCGGCAACTGTGACAACGCCCCGACCCTGATGATCAATGACGATCTTTACGATCGAGTCAGCCCCGATGCGGTGGATTCGATACTCAAAGCCGTTCGCGGCCACGGAGGAGATCATGGCTGAGATCACTCCGGTTCTCACACGTCACATCGTTGAGGGAAACCCGCCTCTCGATCTCGCCGGCTACCGTGCCACCGGCGGCTATGAGCCCATGCGCTTGGCTGTAGAAACGCTGCCACCTAGCAAGGTGAGAGGAATCGTTAAGGACTCAAACCTGCGCGGGCGCGGCGGCGCCGGTTTCCCCACCGGCATTAAATGGAGGTTCGTCCCCCAAGGCGAGGATTCACCAAGGCCCAAGTACATTATTGCGAACGGTGACGAGATGGAGCCAGGCACGTTCAAGGACCGGCTCCTCATACACGGCAATCCACACCAGTTGGTTGAATCGATGATCATCGCCGGTTGGGCACTACAGGCAGACATCGGCTACATCTTTCTGCGCCCGGAATATGAGACAGGGACGCACCTGCTGGAGACTGCCATTGAAGAGGCATACGCCGCTGGGTTTCTGGGCGACAACATTCTCGGGAGCCACTGGTCATTCGAGCTACACACTCACACCAGCGCCGGACGGTACATCTGCGGCGAGGAAACAGCGCTGTTGAATGCTCTTGAGGGCAGGCGGCCAAACCCACGGTCACGTCCCCCCTACCCGGCTATCGCGGGTCTCTGGGGCAAACCCACGATCGTGCAAAACATCGAGACCCTCGTTTGCCTCCCGCACATCGTCGCTAACGGCGCCGAGTGGTTCCGTAAGCTCGGACTCACCAAGGACTCCGGAACAAAGCTTTACTGCGTCTCAGGCATGGTAAAGCACCCCGGCATCTATGAACTTCCGATAGGCGTGACACTGCGCGAACTTGTCTATGAGCATTGCGGTGGCATGCGGAATGGACACGATTTCAAAGCCGCCATACCGGGCGGTGCTTCAACGATGTTTATGACGGCCGATGAGCTCGATACGCCCCTCGACTTCACCAATCTCGAAAAAGCTGGCAATCGGCTCGGAACCGCTGGCGTCATCGTCGCGGACCAAAACACCAGCATCGTGGGCATGGTTCTCAACCTTATGCATTTTTTCGCCCAGGAATCCTGCGGCTGGTGCACTCCGTGCCGCGAAGGACTCCCGTGGATTGAAGGCCTGTTGCGTGATCTTGTCGAGGGTCGCAGCCAAAAGGGTGATCTACAACTGCTGGATCAGGAGATGCGGATCATCGGTCCCAATTCTTTTTGCGCCCTCGCTCTGGGTGCCGAAGGGCCCCTGATTTCAGCCCTTGTGAAGTTCCCCGAGGAGTTCGAAGCCTATGTGGCGAAGGGGCTCGACTCAAAAAAACCTCCCGAGTTCACAGCACCCTTTGTGACCAAGGTCGAGAGCTGACCATGCCCACGATACTGATCGACGGGGAAACGTACGAGGTAGCCGAGGGCCGCAATGTGCTGCAGGCGGCGCTCGACCACAAGCTTGACCTTCCATATTTCTGCTGGCATCCGGCGATGGGCTCAGTCGGGGCGTGTCGGCTGTGCGCAGTGAAGCATTACCGGGACGAGCAAGACGAAAACGGACGGCTGGTAATGGGTTGTATGACACCAGCAACTGAGGGTGCCCGACTAGCCATAGATGATCCCGAGGCCACACAGTTTCGTCGTTCAGTCATCGAGTGGCTCATGATCAACCACCCACACGACTGCCCGGTCTGTGACGAAGGGGGCGAGTGTCACCTGCAGGACATGACGGTGATGACTGGCCACTCCCACCGCCGATACCGGGGCCGCAAGCGAACCTATCAAAATCAATACCTCGGGCCGCTTATCCACCACGAGATGAATCGCTGCATCCAGTGTTACCGATGCGTAAACTTTTACACTGACCACACCGGTGGCCAAGATCTCGGCGCCTTCGCGTCGCGCAACCGCGTGTACTTCGGTCGTGTCGAAGAAGGGGCATTGGAATCGCCGTTCTCGGGCAACCTAGTTGAGGTGTGTCCCACCGGCGTTTTCACTGACAAAACGTACCGTCGTCACTACACCCGCAAGTGGGACCTGCAGTCGGCACCTTCAATTTGCGGCCACTGCGGCCTCGGTTGCAACACCCTCATCAGTGCGCGGGAGGGTAGCTTGCGCCGTGTCACTAGCCGCTACAATTCTGAAGTAAATGGCTACTGGCTTTGCGATCGGGGGCGCTTCGGCTACGAGCACGTCAACGCTGACGATCGAACGCTGAAACCGCAAACGCCGCAACGCAACGGAGACGATCTCAGCATCTCAGTCGTTCGTACGTGGAACGAGGCCTCTAGCGCGGTTCGCGCAGCGGCTGTGGCAGGGAAACTCGCCACCATCGGCTCGCCACGAGCCAGCCTAGAATCGAACTTCGCACTCCAAACCCTTGCTGGCGCGGAACATTTCTGCTCCGGGATCGCGGAGCCCGAGCATCAACTCGTCGCACGTTTTGCCGATGCGGCCCGTGCTGGCGTCTTTCACGTGCCAACACTCCAGGAAATCGAAAAGTCCGACGCGATCGTGGTGCTTGGTGCCGACCTGACTCACGAAGCCCCTTTGCTTGATCTTGCAATTTTTCGGGCCCATGCGATTACCGGAGCTCCGATTCATGTAATCGGTCTCCTTCCTGGTCGCGTCGGCGGATTCGCCACTTCATTCGAATCGGGGGACCCAAGTTCGATTGCCACTAAAGGGCGAGCGATTGCCGCCAGCTTGAGCGCAGAAGATTGCAAAGATCCTATTGCGGCAGCGCTCGCCACTGCTCAGCGCCCACTGGTGATCACCGGCACACAACATCGAGATGCCGAGATTCTTGAAGCCTCACTTGAAACCATAGAGGCACTGCAAGCCCGTAACGGAATTCAGCCCTGGTTCGCGATGTCAGTTTCCGAAGCCAATACCCTTGGCGTATCGCTACTAAATGCTCGGCAAGGAATGAGCGTTACTTCGGTCATCCGCGCCATCGAAGCTGGTGAGGTTTCAGCGCTTATAGTCGTTGAAAATGACCTCTTCGAACGATACGAGGATCACAAACACCTTGCCGATACCCTGAAGCGCCTCGACGTACTCGTTGTACTGGATCATATGGTCACCGCGACTTCATCGCTGGCAACCCATACCTTTCCGGCCGCGACGATCCCAGAATCGAACGGCACGCTAATCAACAGTGAAGGTCGGATTCAACGCTTCTACCAGGTGCTACGAGCAGCAGAGGAAGTCGTTCCATCCTGGAGCACGGTAGGCAACATTATTGCTGCAATTGGACAAGAGAAATACGACACCTGGCAGCATTTCGAAGAAGTCACAGCTGCAATGGAAACGGCCCACCCGTTATTTTCTGGAGTTACAAAAGTAGCGCCCCCTGCAGGGTTCCGGCTTAACCATCAATCCATCCCCCGAATGAGCCAACGATATTCGGGCCGGAATGCAACTAGCGAACCTAACGAGCTCAACAAGCCCGGCAGTGGCAAACACCTATGCCACGATGGGGAGCTCCCCGTCGCGCGGCAAACATCAGATGACCCCGAAACCCCGTTTGCCTTTTCGATGGAAGGTTTCACCGGTCGCATACCACCTGAGCTGCTTGGCCAAGTTTGGGCCCCGGGGTGGAACTCGAATGAGGCAATTAACCAGTTTCAGATTGAGGTTGGCGGACCGTTGCACGGCGGGGACCCGGGACTTCGTATCTTCAATTCCAACAGCGGCGGTGTAGATGAGAACCAATCCATCGGCGACGCGATCAGTTCGCCACCAGTAACCAAGCCACGCGAGAAAGATGACACCGTTCTGGTGTGCGCCGCTGCCGAGATCTTTGGCAGCGAATCGATGTCGCGACGCAGTCCAGCGCTAGCAGAGCTGGCACCCGACATCTATTTGCGACTCCATTCGAAGCAGGCCGCGCGCCTCAGCTTAGTTGGTGGCTGTGCCTACCGTGTGCGGCTGATTGGCGAAATTTTTGAGACCAGTCTCAACGTAGTGATCGATATCGATAACGCGCTACCGGATAACGTGGCTGTAATACCCGCCGGGTATGCCGAAACACGCTGGTGGCAACAGCCCAGGTGGATGCGCCTCAAGTCAGTTAAGGTCGAATCATGAGCACGCAGGCTGAGCTACTGACCCAGATGGCGTTGACGCTTACCGTGCTGCTGGTTGCTGGCCCAATGTTGGTATGGGTGGAACGCCGCCTGCTGGCGCGCTTTCAGCTTCGACTGGGGCCAAACCGCGTTGGCCCGTTTGGCATCCTGCAAACCGTGGCCGATGCCATCAAGCTGCTAACCAAAGAAGACTGGGTGCCGCCCTTCGCTGATCCAGTCCCCTACATCATTGCTCCGATGATCCTCGGGATTACTGTCCTTGGTGCATTCGCGGTCGTCCCCTTCACCGAGTCAGGGGCTATCGCCGACCTCAACATCGGCTTGCTATTTTTTTTCGCGATGTCCTCGATCGGTGTTTACAGCGTAATGCTGGCGGGGATTGCATCAAACAGCAAGTACGCAATGTTAGGTGCCATCCGGGCTACCGCCCAGATGATTAGCTACGAATTAGCGATGGGCCTTTCACTAGCCAGTATCGTGTTGATTGCTGGATCGTTCAATCTGCGAGACATCGTCGTGGCTCAGCAGGGTCTCCCCTACATTGTGGTCCAACCGTTTGCCTTCATCGTCTTCGTGATCGCCGGGCTCGCCGAGCTGAAACGGGCGCCGTTTGATCTGCCAGAGGCAGAGAATGAGATCGTCGCTGGCTTCCACACCGAGTACAGCAGCATGAAGTTCGCTCTCTTCTTCCTCGGTGAATACCTGGGAATGATGCTGATTGGCTCGATCGCAACCACCGTTTTCCTCGGTGGAGGAAATGGGCCATTCTTACCGGCCGCGGTCTGGTTTGCCATCAAGGTCGGCTTCTTCATCTACCTGTTCATCTGGGCCCGGGCAACTCTGCCACGGTTCCGATATGACCATCTAATGGCATTCGGCTGGAAGGTCCTGTTACCAGTAGGGTTGCTCAACCTTATGGTCACTGGGGCCTTCGTGGTCACACGCGGAGCAGGAAGTTGACCATGAACGTACGCACCCACTATCCACCCTGGGCAACCATTACAGGGTTGCTTCGTGGAATGTGGATCATCTTCAAATACCAGTTCCGGCGCCCAGCAACGATTTGTTATCCGGAGCAGAAAGCAATGGTCTCACCACGCACCCGGGGCCGTATCGTTTTAACACGTGACCCCGACGGCGAGGAACGCTGCGTCGGCTGCTACTTGTGCGCCGTCGTCTGCCCGGTCGATTGTATAGCGCTGCAGGCGACTGAAGATGAAAACGGCCGCCGCTACCCGGAGTGGTTCCAGATTAACTTCTCACGTTGCATTTATTGCGGTTTTTGCGAGGAAGCCTGCCCAACCTATGCCATTCAGTTAACACCCGACTACGAGATGGCCGAGCACCAGCGCGGACACCTGATCTACCAGAAAGACGATCTGCTTATCGACGGGCCTGGGAAACGGCCTGAATACAACTTCTACCACCACGCCGGCGTAAAGATCGGCAGCAAGGACAAGCACGAAGCCATAGCTGAGGAGTCTTCGGTCGATGTTCGGGATCTTCTACCATGACCCAGGTGTTTTACATCGCTTCCGCATTCGCTGTTCTCGGAGCTTTCCTAACGGTTACCCGAAGTAATGCTTTACACGCCGTCCTTTACTTGGTCCTGGCTCTATTCGCCCTAGCAATCGATTTCCTTGCCCTTGGCGCGCCGTTCATCGCCGCCCTTGAGATCATCGTCTACGCTGGCGCTATAGTCGTCGTCATTCTATTCGCAATCATGATGGTCGCCGGACCAGCAAATTCTGGAGAACAGGAACGACGCTGGCTCCCACCACGTGTTTGGGTTATACCAGCATTGCTCACCAGCACCCTAGCGGTGCTAATCATCGGCAGCCTCGCCGCCACTGGTACCCAAGCGATCACCCCGACAACGATTGGCCCGCGCGAAGTAGGAACGACGTTGTTCACGACCTATCTGATTGGCGTCGAGGTAGCTTCGGTCCTACTGCTCGCAGGGCTAGTCGGGGCCTACTTCCTGGGGGCCCGCGACTAATGGCAATTGTTCCCACATCGCACGTTCTGATCGTCTCGGCAATTTTGGTGCTCATCGGAATCTTCGGCGTCTTGTTGAGACGCAACCTACTGTTCATGCTTCTATCGCTTGAAATTATGCTCAACGGATCGGCGCTCGCGTTCGTCGGTGCATCGGCTCACTGGCAGCAACCTGACGGCCAGGTCTTCGTAATGTTCATTATGGCAATGGCCGCTGCCGAGGTTGCAGTTGGTCTCGCTCTCATACTTCAGATTTACCGACGAGTCTCAACCCTCGATGCCGATGCTCTCGACCTAATGCACGGCTAATGATGGAGCGCCAAGTGTGATGCCGATCTCGATGATAATCGTTGTCCCATTGGCCAGCGCCATCTTCTTAGCTCTATCAGCAAACCACATCAACAAGAAGGTGACAGCTAGCGTTGCATGCGGGGCAGTGCTGGCGAGCTGGGTTGTGTCGGTGGGTAACAGCCTGCCGCTGTTCCTTAATGCATTCCCGAGCCTCGCTTCCTCCGAGGGCAGCAATGCCTTGGAACGAACTAGCGGTGAGGTGATGTTTGTCTCCGAACACCTCTATACCTGGTTTGCCGTTGACCGTCTGAGCATCGAATTAGCGTTCAAACTTGATGCGCTCGGGGCCCTTATGGTCCTGGTGGTAACCAGTGTCGGTTTCCTGATTCACCTATACGCAGCCGCGTACATGGTCGACGACACTGACTATGCCAGGTTCTTTTGTTACATGAACCTCTTCATCGCCGCTATGCTGACACTGGTGCTAGCTGACAACTTGGTGTTGCTGTACCTCGGATGGGAAGGAGTCGGCGTGTGTTCCTACCTTCTCATTGGTTTCTGGTACCAAGATCCAGCCAACGGTGCCGCGGCGCGAAAAGCGTTCATCATCACCCGAATTGGCGATGCCAGCCTGATGATCGCCATTTTGTTCATTGCATTTGAACTGGGCACCCTACAGTTCGACGAAATCGCTGCGGAAGCTTTGCGCTCCTGGCCTCTCGGCAGTTCTACAGCAACCATAGTCAGCGCGCTATTACTAGTTGGAGCGCTTGGCAAATCTGCCCAGCTACCACTGCAAACTTGGTTGCCCGATGCGATGGCGGGCCCGACGCCGGTGAGCGCCTTGCTACACGCTGCCACCATGGTAACCGCCGGCGTGTATTTGATCGCTCGAACCCATGAGTTGTTCTTGCTAGCACCGGCGGTGCTCGGCACAGTCGCCACTCTAGGTGCTCTGACGGCTTTCTTTGCGGCGTGCACAGCGCTCTTTGAAAACGACATCAAACGGGTGCTCGCCTACTCAACCATCAGCCAAATCGGTTACATGTTCGTAGCGCTGGGTGTCGCGGGCTTCACAGCGGCAATGTTCCACTTTGTTGCTCATGCTTTTTTCAAGGCGCTGCTGTTTTTGTCGGCAGGTAATGTCACTCACTGCGTCCAAGAAACCGACATTCGGCGCATGGGCGGACTGAGGCGTAGCCGTGCCTTGCCGGGAACCGCCGCGGTCGCCGCCGTCGGCACCGCTTCTCTAGCAGGGTTACCGCTGATCACTTCAGGCTTCTATTCGAAAGACGCGATTTTCTGGTCAACCTTGCAAGCGCCATTTGCGCGACCTGGGTTGCTGCTGTTGCTCCTCGTAACGGCTGCGTTGACATCTCTGTACGCTTTCCGCTGGTACTTCATGATTTTTTCCGGTCCCGCGAGTCTAGCTACCGACCAGGAAATCAATCGGCCTCGCGATTTAATGCTTTACCCGCTCGTGGTGCTCGCCGCCGTCTCACTTCTCGTTGGCTTCCTAGAGATGCCGGACACACTGGGCGGCGACCGCTGGATTAAGGCGATTAGTGAATTTCTACACCCCGTGTTCGCGTCGGCGGAACAACGTTACGGCCTCGGAACCAGTTCGGTGTTCGGAACGGGCGAACAAGTTCACCGCGCCGAGCTAACGCTGCAGGCGGTCTCTGCTGCAATCGCTCTGCTTGGACTGATAATGGCTTATCACTGGTATGTGATCCGCCCCTCTTGGAAAGAACGTCTCGCACGTTCACCGATTGGACGTTCCATTGCGAAAGTATTGCGCTCCGGTTGGGCTGCAGACGAGATGTATTCGATGGTTATCGTCACACCGTACCGCACGATTACCCACTGGTTGCGTCACGATCCTGTTGACGATGGTCTCGACATGCTAGTGGGTTCGGTGCGGCTCTCACACTACCTGTTGGTTCTCAGCCAAAATGGTCGCATCCGCACATACGCTGCTGGAATGGTGGTTGGAGCATCCCTGCTCTTCCTGTCCTGGTTATGGAGCTAAGACGATGCTTCCAGTGACATTAAGCGCATTGATTGCAGTGCCGTTTGTGGGCGGCATTGGAGCGTGGCTCTTTGGACGGCGATCCCCGAGCACGGCGCGATGGGTGGCGCTTCTTTCCATGGCATCCACCTTCTGCATGGCGCTCTGGCTCTGGCTAACGCTGAGTGCCACGATCGCCACCACCCCCGAACCAGTGCTGCAACAACGCTTCAACTGGATCCCACAGCTTGGCGTCGACTATCACCTGGCACTCGATGGATTGAACGTTTTATTCGTTGTACTAACCGGATTCCTCGGTTGTGTCGCAGTGCTGATGTCGTGGCGGGAGATCAAACACTCTCCCGGACTCCACTACCTCTGCTTGTTGACCGCACTGGCGGGCATCATGGGCGTTTTTCTCGCCTTCGACCTGTTCCTCTTCTACTTCTTCTGGGAACTGATGCTAGTGCCGATGTATTTCCTCATTGGGGTATGGGGCCATGAGGATCGGGTGCGTGCAGCCGTAAAGTTCGTAATCTTCACGATGGCTAGCAGCCTGTTCCTTCTGGTGGCCATCATCGGTCTCTCATATGCCCACGCGCAGTCGGGTGGGATCTTCACCACGGACTACCTGGAACTGCTCGGCACACCATTGCCTTTCGCCACGGCGCGCTGGTTGTTTTTTGGATTTTTCGTCGCTTTCGCGGTCAAGCTCCCGCTTTTCCCGTTCCACTCCTGGCTGCCAGACGCACACACCCAAGCCCCAACAGCAGGTAGCATCCTACTGGCGGGATTGCTCCTAAAAACTGGCGGTTACGGGCTCATCCGATTTGCCGTCCCCCTGTTCCCTGAGGCAGCAGCCGCGTACGCGGATCCAATCGCCATCATCGGTGTGATCGGCATTATCTACGGTGCTGTGCTCGCCTACGGACAAACCGACATAAAGCGGCTAATCGCATACACAAGCGTTAGTCATATGGGGTTCGTAGTCTTGGGTGTTTCAACCTGGCGATTAATGGCATTGCAAGGCGCCGTGTTTCAGATGCTCGCACATGGTCTAGCAACCGGAGCGTTGTTCGCTATCGCCGGAATGATCCACGAACGTTTCCATACCCGAGCTTTGGACAAACTCGGCGGTCTATGGTCGAAGCTACCGCGGCTGTCTGCATTCGCGTTGGTCTTTGTGCTCGCTTCGGTCGGGGTCCCGGGGATGGGCAATTTCATTGGAGAGCTGCTGACGTTGCTAGGCAGCTTTCCGGCTTCGCCCAGCCTTGTGGTAGTAGCCGTCGCCGGCATCGTGCTGGGGCTCGTAGTAATGCTGAAACTGGTGCAGCAAGTCTTAAAAGGTCCTGCCTGCTCGCAAGCTCGGGTGATAGATCTTGGCTTCCGTGAGCTAATCGTGCTCGGAGCCTTAGCGATTCTAGTGTTTGTTCTCGGGCTATTCCCGCAGCCCGCGCTCAAGAGCGCCAGGTTGCCGCTGGACCAGCTAGTAATTCGCGACGTTACCTTTAATCCCGCTGACCCAGAAATCCTGCGAGGCCGCACTCGGACTGCAACGACCACAACAACTATGGAAGCTGAGCAGGAGTCACGACCATGAGTAACACCGATCTGGTCGCCCTTCTACCGCTCATCGTGGTCGCCGTCATGGGTGCGGTGGTGATGCTCGCCGGTGCGTACGGTGCCCGAAGGGTGATACTGCATTGGTTAACGATTCTAGGAATCGGAATCGCCTTGGCGTCGATCGTCAGCGTGCGGCCCCTTGCACCACGGGATGTGACACCTTTGCTGCGCGTCGACAGTTACTCGATTCTATTCATGACGCTGCTGTTCTCCGGAACTGGGATCTTGGCGATTATTTCGCATCCCTACCTTCGTGCCCGCCGTTGCGCAGGTGAGGCTTACTATTCACTCTTATTGTTCGCCACGTTCGGTATGGGTGTTCTGGTTTGTAGCACCCACTTCGCGTCGCTGTTTCTCGGCCTTGAAACGTTGACGGTCTCACTCTATGGCCTGCTGGCTTATTTACGAACCGAGAGGCAATCGCTTGAAGCCGCCATCAAATACCTCATCCTTGCCGCCATGGCGTCGGGGTTATTGCTTTTTGGAATCGCATTACTTTACGCGGCAACCGGATCTTTGGTGCTCGCTGATGTCGCTGCTCTAAGCGCTGACGCCTTCACAACAGCCGGCTCACCAGAGGCAATCTGGGCCGCTGTCGGCGTATTGATGCTTATCGCCGGTTTCGCTTTCAAGTTGGCGTTGGTTCCGTTTCATATGTGGTCACCGGATGTTTACCAGGGTGCACCAGCGCCAGTAACCGCACTGATCGCTACTGGGTCGAAAGGGGCTGTGGTTGCCGCGCTGCTGCGGCTCCTCTCCGGTGTGCCCGCCGACGACGCGTTGTTACCTTCCGTGCTGGGGGTGCTCGCCGTCGTGACCATGTTCGGAGGCAACTTACTGGCACTGTTGCAGACAGACATGAAACGCATGCTGGCCTATTCGTCGATAGCACACATCGGTTACCTATTTGTTGCCATGGCGGCGGGTGGTGTAGTTGGCACTGAAGCGGTCGTTTTCTACCTCATCATCTACGTTGCAATGACGCTGGGAACGTTCGGTGTCGTTGCTGTCTTTTCGGCCAACGCCAATTCCGATATCGACGATATCAACGCCTACAGAGGTTTGGGTCGACGACACCCTGGCCTGGCCATGGTGCTCAGCGTAATGATGCTGTCCCTCGCCGGCATCCCACCGACCGGCGGATTCCTTGCCAAGTTCGCAGTACTGAGCGCCGCCATTGCCGCTGGCCGAACCGACCTGGCAATCGCCATGGTATTGGCTTCCGCTATCGCAATCTTCTATTACCTCAGAGTCCTAGTGGTGATATACATGGATCCTAAAGTAACCAGCGACGCCTCCCGGCGGAAAACTAACTTGGTTAGTGAAACTTCGCCGATTCACACCAGACTGGGAAGCTCGGTCGCGCTCACCGCGCTGATGTTGATGATTTTGGCAATCGGTATTTTCCCCGAGCCCTGGTTGGAAGCAGTAGGCGCAGCCGTATCTTCAATGATTGGAAGCTAGGAGCCTATGAACGGACAACTTCGTGTGTGACGAGCGCGGCCTTTTTCTCAATGAAAATGAAACGGGGTAGCGGTAACCATCCGAGGTTACTAGGCCTTCATCCCAATGCCGGCGATATGCGGCTTGACGAGCGGGGCGTCTTCGGCTTCAAAATGCTCGATCTCACAGGTAGCAAAGCCTGCTTCTTCGATAACGGTCCAGGTTTCGCGATCGAGTGTGCAGCCGTCACAGATGCAACGCCAAAATCCCCGCAACCGCCGCTGCCACTTCCGTGTTGTCGTGCCATGAGGTGCGGCAACGTGTTCCACGAAGATGAACCGTCCTCCTGGTTTTAGCACCCGGAGCACCTCCTGCAAGGCCGCCTCCGGATCGTCAACCGAGCACAGCACTAGGGTAGAGACCACAAAGTCGGCGCTAGCATCAGCTAGGTCTAAGTCTTCAGCGGTCTCACCACAGATCTCGAACGAAACATCGTGTTTTCGGGCCATCTCCTCAAGATGCGGGCGCATATAGGGGTTGGGTTCGACCAGGACAAGACTCACATGGTGCGGGTAGAACTCAAGGTTCGCCCCAGCACCCGGGCCTATCTCGATAACAGTTCCGTGCAGTGCGCCAAGCAGTTCCTTCTTTCGCCCGTCAACCTCATCGCCGTAGCATCGTTGGAGCTTCGATAAAGACCAGGCAAAGAAACGCTTGTACAGGAGGGTTCGAGGCAGCTTAGGAGGCTGTCGGTGCCCACTGGTCCCTGCTATAAAAGCTCCTGCCAATATCAGCGATAGTAACCAGGCCGAACAAGCGGCTCGAAGTTTGGGCGGCGCAGGGCCACAGTGACATCATGCCAGCGCGGTCGCCCGCCTGACGGGGTTTGCTCAGAAGATCCCAGGCGATCCGGACTGTATCCGATCAGGTAATACGATCGCAGCAGACTCACTACTTGATCATATGATTCCCCAAGTTCGCCCGGCTTTCCGTTTTGAACCATCCTGCCGCCTGTTGCACGAGCAATCTCCTCAAGGTGGTCCTTGAGACTAGGGTCGTCGTTCGCGTAACCCATAGCCACTGGAAACACCGGAACACTCGCTGCGCGGGCCGCCCCGAGAGCGTCATAGAAACCCGCTTTACTGTCCATGTCGGCCCCATCGCTAAGTAGGATGAGTGCCTTGCGGCGAGCATTGGCTGCGGTTGTCAAGGTGCCCGGAGGGAGCCGCTTACCACAGCCGATAACCGGGGGCGGTGCGCTGAGATCAAGGTAACGAACGGCATCGCCAACCTCGTGGAGTAGCGAGGTCCGTCGAGGGGGTAACGTGATAACCGGAGTGTCCCCAGACGCCGCCACCTTGTCGGGGCCCGCAGTTTTCACTGGTGGCTCGCTGTCCAGTCTGATACCAGATTCCTCTCGCTCTTCCGAGTCTAGGCCTTCTTCGGCTTCGCTGGCGACCGCAACAAGATCATTGGGGCTGGCCCGTTCGAGCTGAGCGAGACCTTCGAGAAGAGCATCATGTAAAGCTGTGCCACCTTGCGAACGAATTCTGCCGATGTACATACGTAGGTCAGGGTCCGCTGACCGTCCCCATCTTCCAGGTCCCGCAGTATCTGAAAACGGCAAAACGAAGGCGCAATCGTCCGGAGCTAGACGGCCTAGGAATGACAGCGCAGCACGACGTGCCAGCATCTCAACAGGCTTCATACTTGCACTAGAATCGAGAACCAACGCGACGTCGAGCGGCGCGTCGGCAGGCGCGACAAACAACTCAACCGTTTGTTTGACACCGTCGTCGAAGACGGTGAAATCCTCGACGCTCAACGGGGGAACATCGGAACCCCGAGGATCAATGACCGCCACGTGCAGTAAGACAAGATTAACGTCGGCTGTGAACCCTGTCTGCGGTTCTTGCTCCTGGCCAGCCGCGAACCCAGCACACAGCAATGCCATAGCGCACACTCCGACAACTTGGTGCACCGCCCTGCTTGATAAACGCTCTTTTGACATCTTTTCGCCTGTGCTGGGGACCCTTCAAGCTACCTTTGTGGCTCGTCGGCCGCAATGCGACACCGTCAAAAGAACGTAGAAGGTAAGCTAGAGACATGAACGACATTCGCCCTTCTAACCGCCTGGCACAGGAAACAAGCCCTTATCTCCTGCAGCATGCTCACAACCCCGTCAACTGGCATCCGTGGGACTCGGAATCACTCAAGGCAGCGCGGCTCGAGGATAAACCGATACTACTGAGTATCGGCTACGCCGCCTGCCATTGGTGTCACGTTATGGAGCGAGAGTCCTTTGAGGACGAGGAAATTGCGAGACAAATGAACGATGGGTTCATCTGCATCAAAGTGGATCGCGAAGAGCGCCCGGACCTAGATGACATATACATGACGGCAGTACAGATGATGACAGCGCACGGTGGCTGGCCACTGACCGTCTTCTTGACGCCAGACCTGAAGCCCTTCTTCGGCGGAACCTACTTCCCTCCGGATGATCGCGGTGGAATGCCTGGCTTCCGACGGGTCCTAGAATCGGTCAGGCAATCATATGAGCAGGAACGTGGCCCCATCGAGGCAGCCTCGAACGATATCGTCGAACACATCGAAAAAAATATTCAACGGGCCGGGAAGTCGGTTTCACTAGAGATCCTGAGCGCTGACCTAGTTAATACTGCCGTTACCCACTACAGGCATCGATTCGAGCCCCTATTTGGAGGGTTCTCAGGCGCCCCAAAATTTCCGCACCCAATGGCAATCAGCCTCTTGCTTCGGCATGTCTGGCACCACGGTGACGCCGAGGTACTTCATATGGCAACACTGTCACTCGACAGGATGGCATACGGTGGTATGTACGATCAGCTCGGCGGCGGTTTTCACCGATACTCGACTGATGATCGCTGGCTCGTTCCGCACTTCGAAAAGATGTTGTACGACAACGCACTGCTAGCGATCACTTATCTAGAAGCCGTTCAGTTAACCGGCCACGAAGAGTACCGCCGTGTTGCTACCGAGACACTCGACTGGGTAGTACGCGACATGCAGTCACCAACGGGCGGCTATTACTCAACGCTCGACGCTGATTCTGAGGGTGAAGAGGGTAAGTTCTACGTGTGGCAACTCGACGAAATTGAGGCGTTACTCGGCGAGCAAGCTGATGCCTTCTGCACTGTCTACAACGTCACCACCAGCGGCAATTGGGAGAGCACAAATATTCTCAACCTTGCGAAACCAGCCGCTGAGTTCTTCGACGATCTCGGTGTCGAACCTGAGGCTCTCGAATCCAGCCTCAACGCTTCCCGTTCACTGCTGCTGCAAGCCCGCGACCGAAAAATTCATCCCGGCCTCGACGACAAAATTCTTACAGACTGGAACGGCCTGATGATCGCTGCGATGGCGAAAGGATATCGAGTTCTCGGGGACAAGAGATTTCTGGAGTCCGCTCAACAAGCAGCCGATTTTGCAGTCGACAAGATGATCGTGGATGGGCGCCTACTGCACAGCCACCGCGACAACCAAAGCCATCTGCTCGCCTACATCGACGACTATGCCAACCTTGTTTGGGGACTTGTCGAATTGTTTGAAGTTACCTTCGAACTCAAATGGTTACGTCAAGCACGGGCACTGGCAGACCAAATGGTCGATCTTTTCTGGGATGACGACAGTGGCTGTTTCTTTTTCGTGGGCGCTGATCACGAGCAGCTCATAGCTCGAATGAAGCCAGGCCACGACGGCGCCACGCCTTCCGGCAACGCAGTTGCTGCCAACACTCTATTGCGGTTGCAGGCAATTACCGGTGAGGAAAGCTACGGACAATGTGGCAGTGACGTGCTGCATGCGTTTCAAGATCAAATGAAAGCAGCTCCTAGCGGATTCGCCCACATGCTCACGGGGATCGATTACTACCTTCGGGCACAACACGAGATTGTTCTCATGGGCGACAGTGAATCACCTGAAGTTTCTGGCACACTGCGTTCTTTATGGAGACAGTTTCGCCCACACGATCTGATCCTTGCCTTCGACCCAAGGACTGAAGATGTGGTGGACGCCGCAGCGGAGATTCCACTTCTGGCCGGCAAGAAGATTGTCGATGAGCAACCGACTTTCTACCTGTGCGAAAACTACACGTGCCAAGAGCCAACCCACGACGTCGACAAAGTCATCGCCGAACGGCGTCCCTGATCAGTTTTCTGCAGCAACGATCGCCTGCATCGCTTACCTGTAGAGCCATTCACCGTACTCGGCTTCCAGATCGCTATACATATCAGCGACCCACTCAGCATAGCCATTGAACAGACGTGTCGGGACCCTCTGATTGTTGGGAATAACTCGTTCGGTTGCCTGTGACCATCGCGGGTGTGCGACCTCTGGGTTGATGTTGGCCCAGAAACCATATTCCAATGGAGTAACCGTGCTCCACAACGTTTTCGGCTGCTCGTCCGTAAATTCGATCGAAACGATCGACTTGAGCTGTTTGAATCCGTATTTCCAAGGGGTTATTAATCGAATGGGAGCACCGTTCTGCTTTGGCATCGGTTTGCCGTAGACACCTGTGGCCAACAAACACAAGTCGTTCATCGCCTCTTCGATAGTAAGTCCCTCTTGGTACGGCCACGGGTACCACGGCTGCTCCTCCACACCGATCATCTGCTGGGGGCGCAACGCTGTCGTCATACGTATGTACTTTGCCTCGCTCTGCGGCTGGACCCGCTCAATAAGGGCGCGGAATGGGAAACCTGTCCACGGAACAGTGGCGGCCCATGCCTCGACGCATCGAAAGCGATAGACGCGCTCCTCAAGCGGCATGCTACGGATCAGATCGTCAACATCAAAAGTCTGTGGGTTACTAACCAAACCACCGACCTCGACCTCCCAAGGTCGGGTTTCGAAGCGCTCGACATGACGCCAAACATTAGCCTTGTCGGTTCGAAACTCGTAGAAATTATTGTAGGCCAGAGTGACATTCTCAGAGGTAATCTCGCGACCGGTGAGCTCTTCTGTAAAAATCGTGCTCTTCTTGGCCGGGTATTTATCCACTGCGGGCCAGTCAGGATAATTAACCGCCTCGTCCACCCCGCGAATGCGCTGCTGAACGGAAGCCTCGGCGAAAGACCTAGTAGCCAGTAGTGAGCCGATGCCCGCTGCTGTAAACCCCATCGATCGCACGAGCTCACGCCGGTTCAAGTAGGCACCTTCCGGCGTTACCTCTCGCTCTGGAATTTCCCAGCCCTTCGGTTTGCGGATCAGCATGTTTCCTCCGTTAATAAACTCGTCATATGCAGTATGTGTACAGGATACTTTGACTGAAAACTAAGACAAGTTTCAATCTCAATCGCGAGGTTCGGTCTTGTTTCGATGTCAGGGACCACCCTCCTCGACAAGCATTCGAGCACGTCTGAAAACCGCGTCAAGCATCTCCTCAGTCAGCTTGCCGGTAAAGGTATTTTGCTGGCTCGGGTGAAAACTCGCTATCACGGTAGGACCCGTGCCAGTATCGGTTACCTTCAGTGGGACTTCAATGCTGTGCCCAAAACGCGGCTTCGGTTTCGGCACCAAGTAGCCTTGATCTTTATATATCCGGAGCACCTGGTTATAAGCGAACTGCCCGAGAGGAACGATGACACGGATGCCGAGCCCACCAGACTCAAGAAATTCGATTTCACGTTCGAGAAAGGGTTGGCATGCATCGCGCTCGATCGTAGTTGGCCGGTTGTCGGGCGGGGCACAGCGGACAGCTGCCGAGATATAAGCGCCGGTGAGTTCGAGGCCATCGCGTCGATCAATAGATTTAGGTTGATTGGCAAATCCTGCTCGATGCAAGGCACGGTACAACCAGTCACCTGAGCGATCACCGGTAAACATGCGGCCAGTCCGATTGGCGCCGTGAGCTGCCGGCGCCAAACCGACAATCAGCAACATCGCTTGCCGATCGCCGAACCCAGGAACCGGCCGTCCCCAATACTCCTCATCTCTAAATGCCGCGCGCTTCTCGCGAGCGATGCATTCCCGATGCTCCACCAATCGCTGGCATCGACGACACTCGATAACCGAAGTGTGGAAATCGTTCCACTCCTGCCTAGAGACATCGCTCATACGTCAGCTTCCACGGTGTCTTTAAATCGCCACAAATACCAAGCGCCAATCGACCGGTAAGGCTTCCATGGCGCTGCGATACGCTCCATTGTCTCGTTGTTCGGTAAATCATTTAGCCCGTATGCGTCACGAAAACCATTGCGGACCCCAAGGTCCCCGACGGGCAATACGTCGAGGCGTCCCAGGTGAAAGATCAGGAACATTTGTGCCGTCCAGACCCCAACTCCCTTGACCTGGGTAAGTTCGCCAACCACCTCTTCGTCCGGGAGAAATCGCAACTTACCAAGCAAAAGAGTCCCACTGTCCACCTTTGTGGCGAGGTCGATCATGTAAGAAACCTTTTGCCAAGAAAGACCAGCACCGCGAAGCATCTTCGGATCAGCTTCGAGGATCGACCGCGGTTCCGGCTGGCCGAGGGTTTTGGTGAGACGTTGGTAGGTCTTTTTCGCAGCTTGGACAGATAGTTGTTGAGACACAATCGATCGTGCCAGCGCTGCGAACGAAACATTTCGCTGTTTCTCATCGAGGCGACACTTGCCTACAACTTCAATCAATTGCGCCATCGTCGAATCACACCGCTTCAAGTGGCAAACTGCTTCATTGAGTTCCAAACGCTCGATCACAATTCCAGTACTTTCTGACGTACCTGAAAATGTTCTTTCAGGGTCCTGCTGCAGCCTGCTAGTGTTTCATGCTATGGATGGGTTCGGTATTCAGATAACTCGCGCCGACATCGATCGGTGGTTGCTGCAGGCGGCAGACTATGCTCTTCCTCGCGTGCTTCAGACGGTCGGCCAACTTATTCTCGGCGTCATCGTCTTCGTTGTACTTCGATGGATACTCAATCGCATCGACAAATCTTTCTCGTCGAAAACCGATACGCAGATCGACGACCATTTCATCGAGGCCATTCATCGTATCGGATCGATTTCGGTAACCGCATGGGTCTTCTGGCGTACCGCTCACATCTGGGGACTGGCGGGGCTGGCGAACCTTGTAATCGCGGCGTGGATCGTGGCTCTGTCGCTGCCACTCGCCAACCTAATCTCCAAGCTGCTGACCGTTTTACAGGTAGAAGTTGCCTCGAAGACCGAGACTACCCTCGACGATACCGCCTTGCCCCTGCTCATCAAGGCCGCCCGGATCCTCACGGTGGCGGGGGGCATCGTCATTGCGCTCTCCTCGATGAACGTCGACATCATGCCATTCGTTGCCGGTGCTAGCGTTCTCGGAGTAGCCATCGGCTTCGCCGCCAAAGACACACTGTCCAACCTGATCGCCGGCGTGCTGCTGATCGTGGACCGACCGTTTCACGTTGGGGATCGGATCGAGCTATGGACGACGCCACGCGGTACCGGAACCTGGGGAGACGTCATTGAGATCGGCCTGCGTGCCACGAAAATCCGTAACCCCGACAACTTAATCTTCGTGATTCCCAACAACGAAATCATGCGTCGGGACATCGTCAACTACACCGCGTCAGGGGACAACATCCGGTTGCGGATTCCGATCTCGATTGCCTATGACGCTAACCAGAACAGGGCCAAAGAGATCGTTCGTGATGTAGCTTTGAAGGTTGACGGTGTACTGAGTTCCCCAGGGCCGCAAATCATTATCCGCAACTTCGGTGAGTCCGCCATCGACCTCCAGCTACGAGTCTGGATCGCCAACGCACGGGACAGGCGTGCGATAGGTGATGAAATCACGGACCGCGTCAAAGACGAATTTGACCGCCTCGGTATCGAGATTCCCTACGCCAAGCGAGACTTGTACATTCACTCAATGCCGGCATCGCTGACAACCGAGGGTTCGCCCGAAACACCCGGTGCGGTCGTCGATTCGCCGGATGACCAAGACCAAAAGTCGGAACGTCAGACGAAACAAGAGAAAGCCGATGAGTGAGTCAGCTATTCAGAGAAGTACATACACCGGAGCCGTGAAGAAATCCGCCGACGTGGATACCGAGACTCTGAACGGGGCCCGCGCCACCCGCATCCAGGTTCTCGTTGGACCTGCTGACGGGGCACCTAACTTCGTCATGCGCCGCATTTTGATGGATGCGGTGGGGAGCGGAATGCCAGCTCACACTAACGCTGTCGAGCACGAGCAATACGTGCTACGTGGCCGTGCTCGAGTGGGAATCGCCGGCGAGGAATACGAAGTGAGCGCCGACGACACCGTATTTATCCCTGCCGGGGCCCCTCACTGGTACAACGTCCTCGAAGCGCCATTTGAATTTCTTTGCGTTGTACCGAACACCCCAGATGAGGTCTGTCTCGTCGAGGACAACAGAGACTGACATCAACGAGGTGATGGGTATTTAGCCGTAAACCCCTTACTGGATCCGCCTCATTTGGGAAATGGCAATGGGCGGGGCCAAGTTCTCCCGCTCAAGTGTAGGTGACTGGTGGATTTGCCTAACCACTTCCATGCCGCGAACCACACGGCCAAAGGCAGCAAATCCCTGGCCATCAGCGTTTCGGGCGCCACCGAAGTCTAGTGACGGCTGATCACCGATACAGATAAAGAAACTAGCCCTTGCTGTATCCGGCCCGCCGCGTGCCATCGACAGGGTGCCATCTAAGTGTTTCAACCCAGTGTCACGGGTACGCTCAAGCGCAATGGGGGGAAATCCTTGCCGTCCAAACTCGGGGTTAGTACCTGCTTGAATGACCTCGATCAACACATCGTCTCGAACCTGGTTATCCAACCTTGCCGAACGGTGAAAACGACCACCCGTGTAATATCCGGCATCGAGATAGCGAAGAAAATTCGCGCTGGTTACAGGCGCGTTCAAGGTATTGAGCTCGATCTCGATCTCGCCTAATTCCGTTTCCATCAATACCCGCACAAGGATCGGAGCTTGCTCCGTAGCAGTGACACCGAGCGCTACTACGACGCACACGAAGACTCCAATCGCCAGCGGCGCAATGAAGAAGCGACGGCCTCGGTATCCCTTGTTCATTTTTGTCCGCATCATCGGTTTTGGTCGTATCCTCTCTCTTCTTGGATTTCTAATCGTGCCGCGGCTTCGGCACTCTGCCTCCGGAACATGTGTCGCAGCTAAACGTAAATGCCGTGAATCACCCAAACAACCTTGTATTCACCGCAATCAAAGAAAAGCCAACCACGAAGTAGCCGATCTCGACTGTGATTTATTCGACCCTAAAGTGCTCGGAGGTTCAAATCTCAGATGCCTCAATTTGTCGAATGGCGCCGTCCTCGGGCCCTCGTCCTACGGTGGCGATGAAAATTGCCATGGTGCACCCTCATTCCCCTCAAACATCACTCTAAGCAGCCCGCCATCGAACCCCAGGAGGACCACACATGAATTGCCCCCTCCCTAATCCACATACTCCCCTAGTGGCATTAATGATCTTCCTTGCTAGCTCTGTCGGTGCCTGTGCTCCGGCTGCTGAGAACCTCCCATCACTCAAGCTTGAAGAAATCACCAACGATCTATTAATGCCGGGAAAGGCCGAACTGATTGACCTTACCCATCCATTAAGTCCCGACTCCCTCTACTGGCCAACCGGATCCAGGTTCGAACACCAACAACTCGATTGGGGGATGAGTGAAGGTGGTTACTGGTATGCGTCGGCAGCCTTCAGCTCACCCGAACACCTGGGCACCCATCTTGACGCACCGATTCACTTCGGCGAAAACGGCTGGGCAAATGCAGACATCCCGATAGAGCGGTTGTTTGCTCACGGTGTAGTTATCGACATAACTAGTAAGTCAAACGCTAGCGCCGATGCCACTCTCTCAGTGGATGATATCGAGGCGTGGGAGCAGCGTAACGACACCCTGCAGGAAGGAAGCATAGTCATCGTCCGTACGGGCTGGGCCTCAGGATGGCCAGATTGGGAAACCTATTATGGATCCTCGACACCTACAGACGTCGCCACGCTCCACTTCCCAGGCATTTCTCCCGAAGCAGCGCAGGCACTCGTTAATCGTGGCATCTTCGGCGTCGGCATCGATACAGCAAGCATCGACCCAGGCAATAGTTCAACGTTCGAGGCGCACCAAATACTGGCAGCGGCAAACGTTTTCAACCTCGAAAACCTAACCAATGTCGACGGCTTGCCGGAGGCTGGTTTCGATATCATCGCTCTGCCGATGAAAATCAAAGACGGAACCGGAGGGCCAGCTCGGGTTGTGGCTATAGTTGCTCAGCGGTGACGAGGGCAAACCCTGGTATTGTCCATCGCACAAATAAGCATTGGTTTAATCCCCAGCCTTCACCAAAGACAGGTAACAACCGATGAGAAAAAACACAGTGTCCCCCCGTTCGTTCGCCATTGCGCTCACCCTGGCGGCTGTTCTTATCTCCTTTCTTCCCTTGGTTGCTGGGGCGCAAGACTCGATTACCCCACCGGACGAATTCTTCGGTCACCAACTTGGCGCAGATCGTATCTTGGCGCGCTGGGATCGGATAGTTGAGTACTTCGAACTCCTCGAAGAAGAAAGTGATCGAATCCAGGTCTCCAACTTAGGCCCAAGCACCGAAGGTCACCCCTTCTTGCTGGTGACTATCACCTCTCCGGAGAATCTTGCCAATCTCAATCGAATCGCTGAAATCAGTCGCACACTAGCGGATCCACGCGGGATACAAGAGGCCCAAATCAAGGCAATGATCAGCGAGGGAAAGGCTGTTGTCAGCCAGTCGCTTGGCCTTCATTCCACCGAGGTCGCCGGTTGCCAGTCGGGGCCCGAAATCGCCTACGACTTCGTTGCCCGTAACGACGAGGAGGCCCTGCGTATCCTCGATGAGACCGTGCTTCTTCTACTGCCCTGCATCAATCCTGATGGCCAGGTATGGGTCACCGATTGGTACCGGCAATGGGTTGATACTGAATACGAAGGCGCAGGCCTACCCTGGCTGTATCACACCTACGCGGGCCACGATAACAACCGGGACGGGGACTTCCTGAATCTGGTCGAATCCACTTACATTGCCAAGGTGTTGTACCGCGAGTGGACGCCGCAGGCTTATGTCGACCACCATCAGATGGGCGGCGGCGGTGCACGAATGTACGTGCCGCCATATGGCGATCCCATCCGCCCCTACGCTGATCCACTGATGTGGCGTGAGCTCTCCTGGTACGGCGCGCATATCGCCTACAAACTCGAAGAAGCCGGTAAGGCGGGCATCATCAACGCCGCTCAGTATCCGGGCTGGGGCCACTTCGGCTGGCACTGGATCACGCCGTTTCACAACATCGCTGGGATGTTAACCGAGTCGGCAAGCGCCCAGCTGGCGACGCCCGTGTACGTTGATCCTGATCAATTGTCGGGCGGGGCCCGCCAGCTGCCTGAGTACGAAGCCCAATCAACCATGCCCAATCCATGGCCGGGTGGGTGGTGGCGCGTGCGGGACATCGTCGAGATGCAGAAGATCGCCGCTTGGGCGCTGCAGGACATGGCAGCTCGAAATCGCGAGACCGTACTGCGGAACCAGTATCTCAAAGCAACCCGGCAAACCGAGCGCGGTGCGACCGGCTCGACGAACGCTTTCGTGATTCCGTCGACACAACACGATCCGCTCACGACGGTAAAGATGATCAACACATTGATGTTGTCAGACGTAGAGATTCAGATCGCCGAATCGCGGTTTGAGGCAGGCAATCGCCTATACGATGAGGGTTCGTTCGTCGTCTCGCTGGCGCAGCCCAAGATGGGCTTGATCCGCAATCTTCTAGGGCAGACGTTTTACCCTGACAACGAGTGGACAAGGGCGCGAGATGGCTCGCCGCTAAGGCCCTACGATAGTTCCACCCACACCATGGCTGAGATCATGGGTGTGCAGGTCGATCCGGTGGGCGGTGCGGTCACCGGCGACCTGCGGGTGCTTGAGGATCCGATTCCAGTGGCAGGAACGGTAGAGGAAAGCACCTACCACGTGCTCGATGGCCAACTTAACGACAGTTTCCGTGCTGTCAACCTGCTGCTCGAACAAGGGGGGAACGTGCAGCGGGTCACACAACCCAGTGGCGATCTCCGTCCCGGCGACTTCATTATAGAGGCGGCGCCACCGGTTGTGACCGAAGTAGCACGCCGAACCGGAGTCGACTTTGTCGCCGCCGATTTGCCCTCGACCGAGATCCTGAGCGGAGTCTCTAATTCCCGCATCGGCATGTACCAGCGCTATGGCGGTGGCAATATGGAGGAAGGCTGGACTCGACTGGTCTTCGAACAATTTGACTTTCCGTACTCCTCGGTAATGGACGTCGAGATACAAGCTGGTGACTTAAATGCCAGCTATGACGTTCTTGTGTTTCCGGACGATTCGTGGGCCGCGATCACGGGGCTTCCGGGGACGGATGGTGGAAGACGGGGTGGTCGGGGTGGTGGACGTGGCGGCAACACACCGCCCGACTACCGCAGCGGCATAGGCACTGAAGGCGTACAAGCTATCCGTGACTTCGTCGAAAACGGTGGCACCGTTGTCGCCATGGGGGGCGCCACCGACTTCGCCATTCGGGCGCTTGACCTGGGAGTTCGGAACGCACTTACAGGGTTGGATTCTATGGAGTTCTTCTGTCCCGGCTCGACGTTGCACGTCGATGTCGACGCCACTAACCCTCTCGCCTGGGGGATGCCGAAGGATGCGCTGGCTCTTTTCTGGGGCAGCCCTGCTTTCGAAATCACAGCAAGCGACGCCTACAATTACGATCGGGTCGTCACCTACGCTGAGCGCAACATCCTGCAAAGTGGCTGGCTGGTCGGCGAAAAGCACCTGTCGAAACGGGCTGCTGTGATCACAGCACGGGTCGGTGAGGGCAAAGTTGCCCTACTTGGCATCCGGGCACAGCATCGCGCCCAAACACACGGGACCTACAAGTTGCTCTTCAACGCGCTAATAAACTAGGGAGGACAATGCTCGGTCTGAAAATTGGAGGCCGGGCAAGGAAATCCTTGTGCAATCTGACTAAAATAGCCCATCCTATCGCCGGCCCCACGAGCTCTACTTGCTCTGCCAGTCATAGGCGTGCAAGAGTTGTCTAATATCTGTTTCAAACAATCCGGAGATATCCTTGGGCAAAGGTGACCGACGAACGCAACGCGGCAAGATTTGGCGCCAGACGCACGGCAAGTCGCGCAGGCGCGCGCAAGAGAAGGTCCGGGCACGCCAACGGCACGGCCCGAAGCCATCTCAGATCCAACAAAAGAACAAAGGAAACTAGTTCCGGAGTTCTCTCGTACCCTGCTAGCGCGCACACAGATGCACGTGCCATGGGAGACCCTGCGCAGATGACAACCTGATGCGGGCATTCTCTTTTCTCCATTGTGCGGACCTGCACCTCGGGGCCACGATCAAGACACTGACCGGCCTTCCAACCGAGTTCGAACCACGCCTGATCAATGCACCAATAGCAGCTCTCGACCGGATCGTAACGACGGCTATCGAAAAGAAGGTCGCGGGCGTCATCATGGCGGGTGACGTTTTCGATAACACTCACCCCAGCGTGTCCACCGAGTACCAGTTACGCGATCGCCTTCAAAAACTCGGGGCGGCCGGCATTCCGACACTTATCGTCGCCGGGAACCACGACCCGCTCGACAACACCGTCAGCAATATCGAGTACCCGGAATCAGTGCATTTTTTTGGTACCAAGGTCGACGTCATCCCGCTGATGCGGGATGACGAAATTCTTGCCCACGTCTACGGCGTTTCGTACGGAACCAGTAAAGAAACCAAGAACCTTGCCACCGAGTTCCCCAGCAAGCCCAAAGGTCCATTTTCCATCGCCGTGCTGCATACCAACGTCTCTGGTCAAACCGGTCATGATTCTTACGCCCCCTGCGAACTCACCGACCTCGTAGAAAGAGAGTTTGATTACTGGGCTCTCGGCCACGTGCACACACGCAAGACGTTGCGAGAGAAAGGGCCAGTCGTGCACTACCCGGGCAACGTGCAGGGGCTTCATAGAAATGAGGAGGGGGCCCGCAGTGTCGAGCTTGTCCAGGTCGCATCCGACGGATCAGTCGAAATATCACCCGTCTCGACCGACACCATCCGTTGGCATCGGAGGGAAAACTCGATTGACGATCTCAAGTCCGTGGGTGACGTCATGGACATGTTTGCCGAGATCAGCGACGAAATCAGCGAGGATAGTCCGGACAGGCTGCACATCGTTTCATGGAAATTGAACGGCTCAGGCCCGGTTCACGCTGAACTGCGGAATCCCGTGGCTCACGCCGACCTGGTGGAACTGTTGCGCAAAAAGCACGCTCCTGAACCCCACGACGGTGCGGTTTGGCTGCGGCAATTGAATAATGAAACCAGCCCTGCGCGTGACATCGATCAACTGCGCAAGCAACAGGACCTGCTCGGCAATCTGCTAAGACTTGCCGAAAAGGCCCGGCACAACCCTGGCACCCGGGTGTCGGCCGCGATCGACAATGACCTCGATTCCAGTTCGCCGAATCAAGTCAGTGCGGCGATCGAGATGGAACTTGAAGAACTGCTGGGATCGCCTGACCTTTACAAGGCGCTCGGTGAAGATCCGTGGAGCGCCATTGACTGGAATCGAGTGCTGGCACGCTCCGAGGTGCGCTCGATCAACGAACTTCTAGACAAAGACGTCGACCCATGATCTTCAAGCGTTTCCACATCGACGGATTTGGTATCTGGTGCAATCAGACTTTCGATAGCCTTGATCCTGGGCTCAATATCTTCTTCGCCGCCAACGAAGGCGGCAAGACAACCCTAATGAATTTCGTGCGAGCGATGCTGTACGGCTTTCGATCGAGCCGCAGCCGCCATGGCCCTCGTTACGAACCCCTGCGCGGAGGCAAGCACGGCGGATACCTCGAGATCCACGACGACGGCAAAACATTTCGCATCACCCGCACGGAAGACGGCAGTTCTCCCGGTGACCTGCAGATAACCGATGAGTCCGGAAAGGAATTATCCAAGCCCAAGGACACGCTCACGAAATTTCTCAACGGCACCTCGCGAGAGTTATACGAAGATGTATTCGCGTTCGGTCTCTCGGCACTCCAAGGGTTTCTGGGCAACGATGAAATTTTAAAAGCAGGAATGGCAACTTCGGGAATTGAACCGCGCGGCTTTCAAAAAAAACTGGAGAAAGAAGACGACAAATACTTCCGGAAGAATCACCGTAAGAAAAGCCGGGTAGTACATGATCTCTTGGCAGACATCGAGGAGTTACAGACAGAAATCAAGCATCTTGAAGAACGTCCCAAAGACTACAGCCGGCTGCTGGAGAAACGGGAATCGCTGAAAGCAGACTTGGTTGATCTTGATGACGAATTGAAGAAAAGGCGAGACAAAGTCAAGACGGCTGAACTGCATAAAAATGCTTGGCCCTCCTACAAAGACCTCCTCAATGCTGAGTCGGCACTGAAAGCTTTCAATGTTTCTACCGGGGAAGCCAAAACCGCCGAGAAAATCCATGCCCAGCTGATCGAGGAACTGGCCGAGAAAGAACGTGAGCTTCAGGATCCGAAAAACAATCTGCAGAGCGACGGCGGTTCCCCACGTGATCCAGGTACTGGCAAGAAGGCGAAATTAATTGGGCCAGTCGCCTTGGCGTTCGTGGGGTTGGCTCTGGTGGGATTGGCGCTTTGGAAACAGTCGTGGCCGGCCGGAATGGCGGGAATGGTCGCCGCTATAGTCGCGTACTTCCTCTATAGACAGATCGAGACCCTGAAGGAAAAGGAAGACAACCAGAACAAGGCTGAACAGAACAAGCTTCAATCAATCAAAGGTCAGCTCAAGGAACTAAAAGAGAAATACGAGAAGGCCTGGCTCATTTTCAACGCCAAAGCTAACGAACAAGAAGATGTGAACGATCTTCGGGCATCTTTGGAGAACATCGGCACCAAGAATGAGAGCGAGCGCCTACTTCTCGACGCTCAAACTGCAGTCGAAACCACTGGAGAAGACGACAGCGCCCTCAATAAAGCGATTGGAAGAATAGAAGCAAATATGACCCAACTCGAAGGCGACGTTGATCTCGACACCCTTTTGCTCAAGAGGGAACAGAAACGTACGGCCCTGAAAAACGCCATCGAAATGTGGGCCGAGCTTAAAGTCACAGCGAAATTGTTCGGTCTGGCCATGGAAGAGTACGAAAAGAATGACCAGGACAGCATCGTCGAGCGGGCATCGAAATATTTTTCCATCATGACCCAGGAAGCTTATTCACAGGTTCTCGTGCCACGGGGCGAGCAAGATAAGAAGAAAATCCGGGTCGAAGCGACTGCATCCGGGAATCGAAAGGAGCCCGACGAGCTATCACAAGCTACCAAGGAGCAGCTCTATCTCGCCATGCGTCTGGCAAATGCCTCGCACTACGCTGAGCGTTGCGTCGCCCTACCCCTGATCACCGATGACATCCTGGTTAATTTTGATGAGGACCGTGCCAAAGCGGCGGCAAAACTTCTGGGCACCTACGCAGCTGACGGCCACCAGGTACTTTTATTCACCTGCCACCGGCGCATGGTCGATGTATTCGAGGCCCAAGCCCCCCATGCGAAAGTGCATGAGCTTCCCAAACTAAGCTGATTCGGTTGTCACCGAGCGCCGTTTAGTGGTAGGAATCCAGCTACAAACATACGTTTCGATTGGACGCACCTGGGGAACTACATGAGCGAAACTAAATCAGGATCACTGGATCCCAAGAGCCCCAACACCAAGACGCAAGGCAGCGTCTCTCGTAGGGGTTTCCTCAAGGGTCTCGGAGCCGGAGGGATTGGCTCCGCAATAGCACCAGCTGCTGTGCTGGGGGCCAGCACAGTGGCAACCGCAGGTGCTGTCGCTGCGCCCGTGCAGGGCCGAGGCGAAATGGTCGGACCTGGCAGAGTGCCGGTCCGCCTTCAAGTCAATGGTGAAGAGGTGGCAATTGACGTTGAGCCGCGAGAGACGCTGCTCGATGTGCTGCGTCAGGACAAAGACACCAACGGAGACTATGTCGATTTCACCGGCAATAAGCGAGTCTGCGACCGCGCCAGTTGCGGGGCGTGCTCGATGCTGGTCGACGGCCGTCTGACATACGGTTGTACGATGCTGGCGATTGAGGCCCAGGGGCATGAGGTCATCACCGTCGAGGGCCTCGGAACACCCGGCTCCATGAGTGCCGTACAAGAAGCGTTCGTGGAGACTGACGCTCTGATGTGTGGGTTTTGCACACCAGGAATGGTTGTCGCCGTTACCGCATTATTGGAGGAGAATCAGGACCCCACTCGTGACGAGATCCGCAAGTCCCTTGACGGCAACATCTGCCGATGCGGGACCTACCCACGCATCTTCGAGGCAGCTGAAATAGCCGCGGCGCGGATGAGGGGAGCATAACGATGGCGACTGAACCTAAGAGCCCGAAACCTGCCACCGTGCGCAACAGCGAAACCCTGCGTGACGCTCTCGAAATCGAAACACCCCGTATGCGCAAGGCGATCGAGGCAACCCGCCCCGAAACCGTCGAACGATGGGCACAGGAAGCCGCTGAGCCACGACAGTGGTCGTGGCCAAGCGAACGGCGTCTGATCGGCCAGCGTATCCCTCGCCTCGACGGCGCCATCAAGGCGACTGGTGAAGCAACTTACTCATACGACATCAACCAGCCGCGCCTCTGTTACGGGAAAATGCTTCGTTGTCCCCACGGACGCGCCCGTATTGTCTCGCTCAACATGGCAGCCGCCGAGAGGGCCCCTGGGGTTGTCGCCGTGCACGTGCTTGCTGAAACGGGAGCACTCTTGCGTTATCACGGGGATCCGATTGCCGCTGTGGCGGCGGAAACCGAAGAACAGGCACGTGACGCCCGGCGTCTGATCGAAGTTGAGTACGAAGTGCTGCCCCACGTTGTGACCGAGGAAGACGCGATGCTGCCCGACGCCCCCCAGGTGAACGAGGACGGCAACATTCGCATCGGCCGGTTGCGCAGTTCAGGTGATGTACAAGCGGCGCTCGAAGATGCTGATGTCAACTTCGAAGGGATATTCCGCACCCAAGTACAGACTCACAGTTCACTAGAAACCCACGGCGTCGTCGCCGAATGGAACGGTGACGACCTAACGATCTGGGCATCAACCCAGGGGGTGCACGCTATCCGTCAATCTTTAAGCAATTACTTTGAGATTGACGCCACTCGGGTCCATGTCGTGACCCCGGTGATGGGTGGAGGCTTCGGTTCCAAGCTTGGTCCCGGAGTCGAGGACGCAACGGCGGGCGAACTAGCGCGCTCCTCCGGTCGTCCGGTGAAGATGCTTCTTGAGCGAGATGAAGAGCATCTTGATACCGGCAACCGGCCCTCAGCGGTCGCGCGGATACGAGCTGGCGCGACGCAAGACGGAACACTGACCGCCTTCGAGGCTACTGGTTACGGTACCGGAGGCATCACCAGCGGTGCTAACTTTCCGATGCCATACATCTATAGTGTGGCAAATTCTTACTACCAAGCCTCTGCGATCTACACAGACGCTGGTAACCAGCGTGCCATGAGGGCGCCAGGTCACCCGCAAGGCTCCTTTATTATGGAAGCTGTGATGGACGAGCTCGCTACTCGTCTGCAGATGGATCCGGTCGAGTTTCGCCAGAACAATCTCCCCAAAGATTCTCTCTGGATTAAACAACTTGACCTTGGCGCCGCCGGAATCGGCTGGGAAAACTGGCACCCGCCTGGAGACCCCACACCAGGCCCAATGAAGAAGGGGCTTGGCTGTGCCATCTCCACTTGGGGAAGTGGTGGTGGTCGAACGCGGGCATCGTGCACCATCCACCCAGACGGTTCGGTAGAAATGAATACCGGTACACAAGACATTGGCACCGGGACAAGGACCATCGTTGCCATCGTCACTGCCGAAATCCTCGGCCTTGAGATCGAGGACATAACCGTAAACATCGGGAATTCCGATTATCCCTACTCAGGATCGTCGGGAGGTTCAACTACCATTCCCTCGGTCTGTCCCGCTGTCCGCGTTACGGCAGGGCTGGCACTGGAGGCGCTTTTCGAGCAGATAGCACCCCAATTAGAGGTGGTGGCCGACCAGCTCGAAGCCCGTGTCGGGGCCATCGGTGTTATCGGCAACCCCGGTCGCTCTTGGAGCTGGTCAGAGGCCTGCAGAATGCTCGGCTCGCAGCCAATTTCTGTCAACGGTCAATGGGAGCGTGGATTGTCATCATCAGGGGTCAGCGGCGCCCAGTTCGCTGCTGTCACCGTCGACACGGAAACAGGCGTGGTAACCGTCGACAAGGTATCAGCGTTTCACGACTGCGGGTTGGTGATTGATGAGCTGACTGCCGAAAGCCAAGTCAATGGTGGGATCATCGGCGGCCTGAGTTATGCTCTGTTCGAAGAGCGAATCATGGATCGACCTACCGGACGTATGGTCAACCCGGACTTCGAGATGTATCACGTAGCCGGGCCGTCAGACATGCCTGAATTTGACGTCCACATGATGGACGTTCCGGAACGTGGCGTGCTCGGTTTAGGCGAGCCGCCAACCATTCCGACGGCGGCAGCGATTGCCAACGCCGTCGCTAATGCCATAGGAGTCCGCGTGCATTCGTTACCGATTACCCCAGAAAAGGTTCTCGGGGCACTCCACGAGGGACCGGAGGCAACCCTGCCAACGACCCGTTTTGACTTGCTTGACGCAGCTATTGCGGCAGCAGCGGAAGGGAGTGACGACCAATGAAGGCATTCGAATACGTCGCACCCACAACTGTCGACGGGGCTATAGACCGGCTTGAGGAGCATCCCAATAACTCGCTGCCAATGGCTGGTGGGATGGACCTGATCGGGTTGATGAAAAACTATGTCCTGCAACCCGATGTCATCGTCGCTCTCGGCGATGTCGGTGGCCTGAGTCAAATCGAGGCAACCGATGATGGTGGTCTGCGCATCGGCGCCATGGTCACAATCGCCGACATCGCGGCAGACGATCACATCCGTACCAACTACCCTGCACTCGCAGCAGCAGCCGCCGCTGTCGGTACACCACAAATCCGTAACCGCGGAACAATCGGTGGCAACCTCTGCCAGCGGCCACGTTGTTGGTACTTCCGCTCGGAATACTACGACTGCCTTCGCAAGGAAGGAAGCGCATGCTTCGCGGTCGATGGCGACAATCGCTACCACGCCATTTTTGACACCGCCCCCTGCCCCATAGTGCACCCGTCAAACGTAGCGGTCGCGCTGCAAGCTTATGGTGCCAACGTCGTGGTGGCAGGACCTGGTGCAGATGGCGCCCTGTCCGTTGAGAGCATGGCAATGGGCGATTTCTTCGTGCGGCCGGCGAACAACGTCCACCAGGAGAACGTCCTCTATCACGACCAGATCGTCGCAGCAATTGAATTAACTGGTACAACCGCCAACTCGGCCAGTTACACGATCAAGCACAAACAATCGCACGACTGGCCATTGGCAATGGCGAGTGTAGTGCTTGATATGAATGGCGACACGGTGAACTCGGCTAACATCGTCATGGGTGCGGTAGCACCAATCCCTTGGCGTGCCGAGGGCGCCGAGCAGTACCTCGTGGGCCAGACAGTGACCATCGGGAGTGCCGAGGAAGCCGCCGACCGTGCAGTCGCCGATGCTGAACCAATGGAGCACAATGCCTATAAGGTGCGGCTGGCCCGCACCGCCGTGAAGCGCGCCATCCTTGAGGCGGCCGGGGTCGACTGGGCCACCGGATAAGCAGGAGCTAACGATGAGTAAATCGGACGTCAAAACAGGTTGTTGCCGCTACCTTCGAACCCGCTTGATGCACCTTCCCGACATGGAGCCAGATCCACATACGTATGGCTTCGATCTTAGTGAGGTGGGACATGTTTGGTGTGACAAGACGATGCGCGTTATAGGGCCAGACGACGGGCTGGTGGCGGAAGAAAAGTGCGGCCCGGACCGCGTCTGCTTCCAGGGAAGCTAAAGTACAACAGGAATTACAGCCACGAGGGCTGTTTCCCTCTGCCGCTGCATCGTTAATAAGACGATGCTAGAATTGACATTCTGTAAGCTGAATACGATCCGCCCGGACAGGAGATTCTGACGATGAGAAAGACAGCGCTTTGGGCCTTACTCTTGGCAATGGCTATCACGCCGGCCGCGATCGCGACGACAACATGGAGCCTTGAGGGTGCGTATGTCGAGGCGCGTTCCGCGCAGGTGTTCATCGGCGGCTGTGTCTGGAACTCGGAGGCAGTAACGATCGGCCGCGAAGCCATCATGGCCTGGAGGATCGAAAAAGGTCAGATTGATGGCATCGATGTCACCGGACTTTCCGTCGTGGCGGCGATCGCAGGCGAGGCAAACTTGGCTATGGAGCCCGACGCGCCGCGCCGCACGGTACTGTACGTTGACGAGATGGCTAACAAGGTGCAGCGTGAGGCTCTCGCCGAGTTGTACACCAACCGGAACGCCAGGATGTTCGGGAACGTCATTGACGTCATTGCCACACCGATCAGCTTCGTTGACACGAGTGAGGGCTACAGCGTTCGTGCCGGTACCGAGGTCGAACTCACAGCAACGGCTCTTCACATCGATCACAAAGCTTTTGAGCAATGCGGTGACGCGCAATGGTACGAACCCTTTGTGCCCCTGCAGAATTCGACCCTTGGTATGACTATCGAGCATTCGTACCAAGGCGTCGCACTTGATGCGCAATGGAGCGATCCGAATACGCAGAGTGCTTTCCTGGGTCGCTTTTCCTTCTGAAACGGACCGTATTTACAGCGAACTCCCCGATGTACTACCGAGGGTCTTCTTTGCCTCATGCGCGGCGCCCCACCAAGAGGCGTCTTTCAGACCGTTATCTTCGGGCCGTGCTTTTCCTGACCGCCACGGTCGTGTTGGTGTTCACTTCGGCGATGGGGCACACCGCAAGCTTTACTATTAGAAACCAGGACTCGTACAGGCTAACAATTACTGATGGCGGTCCCCCCGAGAGCCTGGAAAATTCAATCGCGCAATACGTGGAGGATCGCTCGCTCACCGTCCTGAACGGAGACAACGAACCATTGATGGATCTCTGGTTCGCGAGGCAACTGCCTTCTCCGACCGATCCCAACACCCATCCCGGTGTCGCATACAGCACCCTCAACGAAGGCGTTGTACTAGCTGTTATGCGCTTGCATCAAGAGCACAACGATTTCCGTGACCAACCTGTTGGTGCCGGGATCTACTTGGCCCGTTATCTGCGACAACCTGACGACGGCAATCACCTCGGTGAGACGACCTACCGCGACTACGCTGTACTAACCACTCCCAAAGCAGATTCAGTCGGCCCGCAGGGATTTGAAGAAACCCTCAATCAAGCACTTGACCTTAATCTCCACCCCTTCGCCTGGGGTTTGTGGCCGGCAAACGAAGTTGTTACAGAATCAGAGCCAGGTATTGCAGCGTTTCAACCTGACAAATGGGCCGTCAAGCTATCACTCCCACGTGAAGACGGCAGCAGCATCACAATTGCCATGGTCGTGGCCGGCAACGAGTGGCACTATTGATCGTCCGCACGACCCCAATCGGAGCGCATCAGATCTCTTACACGCTTTGTCGCGTGCTGCCTGACACTGCCTTGGCGCTGCGCAACGTTCTGCGTGAAGCCGCCCGTTTGTGGATCGCCCACCTCGGCGAAGAACGCTACGAGGAACTACGCATGACGAGTGAAGGTGAGTCGTTCTTCACTGGCCGAGTGCGACTCGAACCTGTACCGCCGGAACGAGAGATGGTGGCAGTCTGGCTGCCATTTCCGCCAAATTTTTGCGGTCGGGTAAGACCCCAGTTGATAGACTTCATTGAAGCCTTCGAACCTGACCGGGGAATTCCGAAACCCCCTAAGGGATGGCCCGGATGGGATGTTTAAAGTCTACAATCAGTGCGAAATTGCTCCCCACACTGCGCGGGCGTCGCCTAGATCCGTGAGATTCTGGCCTGGATAGATTAAATGCATAAACGCCATTTATTGATCAGTTTTCTGCTTATTTCAATGGTGGCAGTGCTCATTCCGAAGCCAGCGGCTGCGATTCCCGCTGCGACATTCGTGCTCGGTGCAATGATCGGCGATTCCCTGAGCGAAGTCCTCCAGGTGCGCCTCACGACAGTAACCGAGGGGTTCAAGAACGCTCCACTTTTCGGCGGCCGGCTAGGCTGGAGTATTTTTCCATTTGCGATTGAGGGAAGCCTTCTGTACAGCCCCAGCGCCATCGACTCAACAGGGGGTGACAGCTTCAGTGCCAGCATTATGTACGCCGAGGTCGAAGCCCAACTGCTGATCCTACCCGGACCTGTGTCTCCGTTTCTCGGAGGGGGCATCGGCCTTCACAGTATAAAACTACAAGTCGGCACCACCCCACGGGAAACGGTTATTGGCTATGTCTTCGGAGGGGGCCTGAGGGCGACCTTCGGCACCCTCGGGTTACGCGTGGACATAAAGGATCACATCACCCCACTGGAAATCACTGAACTTGACCCGAATTTCATAGACGCTCTCGGTATGGCAGTTAGCAACAACCTGCACAACATCGAGTTTTCTGGCGGCGTAACAATCAAGTTCTGACCCGTGTGTCGAATGCCGTTAGGGTCAATTCGTCAAGCACCGAGGTGGCGACGGAAAAAGCGCACGATCAAGTAGGCGTCTATCAGGTAGAACGGAGGGCGCCCTAGAGTGTAGTGACCACAGGGCAGCACCACTCGCCGGAAATCAACATTCGCCTTGTCCAGCGCGTCGACCAGAGCCTGGGAGTGCGCGGGCAGAAAGATCGGATCGTAGGCTCCGGAGATCATGAGTAATTTGGGTTGACTCTTCATCAGCCGTGTTGCGAAGTGAACCGGCGAGATGGGCGCCCAGCACCGTCGTAAAGTCTCGAGATCGATGTGCTGATCGAGGCTGGCACGCACGTGTTGAGTAGCAAGTCCGGACCACACAACGTCGGCGAACTCGCCAGCGACGTGATTAAGCGCGGCAGCCTCGAGGTCCTCGTCATGAGCTAACGCCAAGAATCCAATGCATGATCCGAGGCTAGTGCCTAAGAGACCAACATGCCGATACCCACGCTGTCGCAACCACTGGACGGCCAGTCGAACTTCAACGACGGCACGCCGTATCGATTGAATAGTCAATCCTAGAATCGGACTGACCATGGCATCGGCGCGTACCATGTACCCGGGGCGCCGTTCCTCATGATAGGGCAGAGTCATCCGTAAAGCGCTGAATCCACAGTGATTAAGAATATTACACGCCTGGACCATCGAACCCTTGTCAGCATTCCACTGTGGGACGACGACGATGGCACGACCTTCCGCGCTTGGGGATTCGAATAACCGGGCCGAAACACGTTGCACCTCAATATCGGAGGAAGGAAATGGAGAATCAAAGGCCAAGCGGGTGCCGTCGAATGTCACTCCTGTGATTTCCTTAGTTCGATAGAAATTTTCACTCCCTGCACACAGCGCCGCAGCAACCTCAACCAACTCAGGTCCTGTGCCCTCGAGTTCAACGTCCCCGAGATTTTCCAATCCCCAACCAAACGCCTGTGGGCAACGGTCGGCGGCATCGTCCCTAAAAATTGAGAGTTCCCAGTGATGAAAGAATTCGCGGAGCATGACCAATCGATGCTACCAGGGTGTCGAACGCGAGAGTGGCTAGCTAGCAATCGTGCCGAGGGGTAGTTACGCTGCCCTAAAGACCTGAGTTGCCACTGTAGGAGAGATCATCATTACAAGGCCACGTGATCCTTATCGGCGTACCAAAATAGTCTGTACGCTCGGACCGGCTAGCGAAACACTTGAGCAGATTCGGGCCTTATTCGCCGCAGGCATGGATGTCGCCCGTCTCAATTTTTCGCATCAGACGATCGACTGGCATCGAGAACGTGTCGCCATGATTCGTGACGTATCGGCGGAAGCCGGCCGGCCGATCGGTATTCTCCAAGACCTCCCGGGGCCCAAGATCAGAGTCGGTAACTTCCCCGATGGCCCAGTGGAACTTAAAGTCGGTCAGGAGTTCACCCTTACAGCAGGCGGAGCCGATGGCGACATGTGCGGTGTATCCGTCAACCAGAAGGCCCTTATCGAAGCCGTCGAGCCTGGCGACCCCATCCTGCTCTCTGACGGGACAATCCGCTTGCGCGCTGTTCATATTGAAAATGACAGCGTCGTTTGCGAAGTTACGGTTGGCGGCAGATTGGGATCCCATAAAGGGGTGAACCTCCCAAACCGCGCTCTCGCGCTGCCATCGATGACAGAGTATGACCGCGAAGCCCTGATAGCTGGCCTCGATATGGGGGTTGACTTCGTAGCCCTGTCATTCGTGCGGTCGGCCGATGACGTTGAGATAGCCCGCAAGGTCATTAAAGAACACGGCCGACACGTTCCGATCATCGGGAAGATCGAGAAGTCTGAAGCGCTCGAAAACCTTGCGGGCATCATTGAGGCTGTTGATGCCGTGATGGTAGCGCGGGGTGATCTGGCAGTTGAAATCCCGCTGTGGGACGTCCCACAGGTTCAGAAACAGGTCATCAAAGCCGCCAATACTGCTGCGAAGCCAGTCATCACAGCTACACAGATGCTGCTATCAATGGTTGACTCTCCGCAACCCGCACGGGCGGAAACAAGTGACGTTGCCAACGCCCTGTACGATGGAACCGATGCGGTCATGCTCTCTGAAGAAACTGCTGTTGGTAGTTACCCAGTCGAAGCCGTCGAAGTAATGGCAAATATCTGCGTGGCCACTGAGAAAAAACTTTGCCGACCTGGAACCTACCGCAAGCTCCCGGCAGACCGCCGCCATCTGGTACCGGACGTTGTAGCCACCGCTGCCTGCATGGTGGCACGGCACCTCAATGCCACGGCTTTAGTCGTACCAACGCGAACGGGCAGCACCGCGATCAAGATCGGTGCCTGCCGTCCCAGTCAACCGATTATCGCCATAGGCACGCATATCGAAACGGTAGGCCGCATGACCTTGGTGTGGGGAGTCGTACCGATTTACGGCGAAGACCTATTGACCCATGAGTCGATGCTCATGGAAGCTGAACGCCGAGCCGAAGCCTCAGGACTCATCAAAAAGGGCGACTTGCTAGTAATTACTGCTGGATTCCCTGTAGGTGGGCCCGGGAGTACCAATACTGTGACCGTAAAAACGGCGGGTGAACAACTCAGCACAATCAACACCAATTGACGATGAGATCCTTCACCGCTCCGACGATTCTGTACGTCAGGCGCCTGCAAACCGATATCCTCATGCTCGTTGACAACAACGGACGTATTGGGGTCCAGCCGAGGAAGGACCCGCCTCCAGCTGTTGGTACCGAGTCAGCGCGCTTTAAAGGGACCATCCTTTCAGGCACCCTGAACGCACCCAGGCACGCTTTCCAGTTCCTCCTTCGAAGCAAGGATGGCGCGGGCGCGCCATTTCGAACTGAAACGCCTCAATCAAGCTAAGTTAGCGGGCCACCGAATTGGCCCATCATGTATTTGTCTTCCTACCCTCTTAGGGGCATCATGACCCCTACCCAAGCCACGGTCGGCAGCGGCCACTAGGCAACCATCCTCGGCTTGGTGTCAGATACGCGAGAGAACGTCATGGAGCGGATCGTCGAGTGCGTGCCCAATTTCTCTGAAGGGCGCAACGAAGGGATCATCAAGGAGATCACCGATACCATCGAGGCGGTTGCCGGCGTGAAACTTCTGGACGTCGATCCGGGCGCCGACACCAACCGTACCGTGGTCACCATGGTGGGATCACCCCAGAACGTAGCAGAGGCAGCATTCCAGGCGGTGAAGCGAGCGGCGCAGCTGATCGATATGCGCCAGCACCGCGGCGCGCACCCACGCTTCGGCGCCACCGATGTGGTCCCCTTCGTGCCAGTTTCCGGCGTGACGATGGACGACTGCGTCAAGCTCGCGGGCCAGGTCGGCAAGCGTATCGGCGAAGATCTCGGGATCCCGGTGTATCTATACGAACACGCGGCATCGCGGCCGGAGCGCCGCAACTTATCGCGCGTGCGCACCGGCGAATACGAAGGTCTCGCAGAGAAGCTCGCGGACGACGAATGGCAGCCCGATTTCGGTCCTTCTACTTTCAACGCCGAGGCAGGCGCCACGGCCGTCGGGGCGCGCGAATTCCTGATCGCCTACAACATCGATCTGAACACCACTGAGCGCAAGTATGCCAACGAAATCGCCTATGCCCTCCGAGAACGTGGCCGTTGGAAGCGCACCGGCAACATCGAGCCCTTCTATTACAAGGGCGACATCGTCCGCTTTCCAGAGGATGGCACTTACCTCTGCGGTCCCTGTAACTTCGTCGGCAACTCCTTCAAGGCGCTCGAGGAACACTACGCTGAGGTACACGACGGCGATCTGAAAGCGCGCTACGAAGCCCTCGGCATCGACCCCGAAAACCCCAGCGGACCGGTGTTCAACGACGGCCAGTTCAAGGACGTTAAGGCGATCGGCTGGGTAGTCGACGACTACAACCGGGCACAGATCAGCATCAACCTTAACAACTATAAGGTGAGCCCAGCGCACGAGGTGTTCGAGGCTGCTCGTGAAGAGGCGAGGAAGCGGGGCATCTCCATCACCGGCTCGGAGATCGTCGGCGTGGTCCCTTACGAGGCGATGCGGCAATCAGCTGTTTACTATCTTCGCCGGATGCGCAAGTCGACCGGTATTCCGGTGCCGGACCTTGTCGAGACCGCCATCCAGTCGCTAGGCTTGCGCGACGTCGCACCCTTCGAGACTAAGGAGAAGGTCCTCGGGATGCCGGGCGTCGATGGGCCTTTGGCTCAGCGAGCAACGTTCGACTTCGTCGACGCAGTCTCGCGCGACTCGCCGGCCCCCGGCGGAGGCTCGGTGGCGGCGCTGGCTGGCGTGGTGCTGCTCTTCCTGCTCCCCAACAGCCAGACCGAGCGCACCACCATCACTTGGCGGCAGGCGGCGCAGATCGACTGGGGCACGATCTTGCTGTTCGGCGGCGGGCTTGCCCTCGGGGCCCTGGCCGGGTTGACCGGTCTTGCCCGGGTGATTGGAGAGGGTATCACCGGGCTGGTGCCCACCAACGAGGTTGCCGCGCTGACGTTCGCGGCGGCACTGTTCACCGTCGTGCTGTCAGAGGCAATGTCGAATACCGCGGCTACGACCATTGCCGTTCCGATTGTCATCTCGATCGC
>ERZ651768.44-NODE-44-length-84396-cov-5.546449_pt1 | contig 84396 bp, 58 predicted proteins | sample MGYA00514754_ERZ651768 | MGnify/ENA metagenome assembly ERZ651768
ATCGGACGAACAAAATACTGCTGGATAGCTTGTAGTGAGGTTTAAATTTAGGGAGATGTTGGGATCCTACTTCCCAAGGGGTAGGGGATACTGGAGAATCGAGTCGTCCCTATCGAAGATTGGTAGTGTGCGATTAGACTACGCTCCCCATTTTTCCAAATCACAAGGAGGAAGAATATGGCTTTAGGTGATCTCATCTTGGATGAAGTTGGCCAAGTGACCGGGACCCGAGTCCTTTCAACAGATGCGTCTGGCACGAACCTAGAATTATCCCTTCATCTTACGGGAACGATCCGAGGAGTGCCGGAAACCACTATGTGGACCTACACCACCCTCACAAGACCTGACGGCTCGATCTACGGGAATGGGCAAGGAATTATGACCACTCAGGATGGAGATGTTGTTCACCTGATTGGGCACGGTTCTGCAGAAGCTCCTCCGGCCGGTGGTACAGCAAGGTTCTGTACCATGCTCCACCCTCACAGCACATCGGCGAAGTATGCCGATCTCAATACGATTGGCTTGGTCGGCGAGTATGAGGTAGCTCCAGATGGAACTGCGACCAACAAGTGCTGGGAATGGAAGTAGCCTTACCCTAGCTGAGTCGAAATTTTTGCAGATTTTTTTTCGAGCTTGGGACTCCTACTCAATTTGAAATTAGAAAACCCCCTGCGCAAAACACTGTTTATTAGTGGAGGGGATGCGGCGGTGAAAAAAGGGTGCCCCCGGGTACTGGGGGGCTAGTTCCGTCTTCTAGGCCGCGTCTCAACAGGGTGGGGGGATTCTCGAATAACTCTTGAGATCCTTCAGAAACGACACTTACGGCAGCGTCAAAGCAATCAGTTCTGCCGGCGTGTCCAGCGTCGCCGCGGCTACAACGATGTATTGCTTACCATCGAGCATATACGACATCGGGCTACCCGTCGGGTTGGCTGGCAGAGTGATTTCCGCGATGACCTCACCCGTGCGCTTCTCGTAAGCGCGGAAGATCGGGCCTCCGGCACCAAAGAGTGAAGCCACGCCACCACGCACGCCACCGCCCGTACCCATAAAGAGCAACGTCTCGGTCACGAGCACTCCCGGTCGACCGTTCTGCCCCATGCTCGAGAAATCCAAGCCGAGACCTTGTAGGTCCGGATGTTCACGAACCTCCAGTGGCGCCCTACCCATGGGCTGCATCCAGAGGTGGTCTCCCGTATTGAGGTCGATCGCGGTGACCCGTCCCCAGGGTGGCTTGACGAGGGGGAGTCCACGGGGCCCGGGGGGGTAGATCTCTCCCGATCGGAAGTAGTCGGCGTTGGTGCTCCCCGGCGCCCTTTTTTCCAAGGCGGCTACGATAGGGACCGTCAGCGACGGAATGAACAGAATTCCCTGCTCGACGTCGACTCCCGCACCGGGCCAACTGGCGCCTCCACCCCATCCGGGAAGCACCAGCGTTCCCTTCGTTCCATCAGGATCATCGATCAGCGATGGGGGCGTATAGAGTGGTCCCATGCGGAAACTGGCAGCGATCTCCATGGCTTCGGCGCGAAGCTCGGGGGTGAAGTCGATCAGGTTGTCGACGCTGAAGCCCTGTGGCTCGAAGGGCGCCGGTCTCGAGGGGATGGGTTGGGTCGGAGACGTCCATTCGCCGGGCACGTCCGAGGGCGGTACCGGCATTTCGATGATGGGCCAAAGCGGCTCGCCATTCTCACGGTCGAAGACGTACGTGTGCCCTTGTTTGGTCACTACAGCAACGGCTTTGATACGGCGTCCGTCGTGGGTGACGTCGAGAAGGGTTGGCGGAGCGGGATTGTCGTAATCCCAAAGACCGTGGTGAATGAGTTGATAGTGCCAAACCCGTTCGCCAGTCCTGATGTCTAGGGCAACGATGCTCTCCGCGAACAGATTGCTGCCCGGTCGATGGCCTCCATACCAATCATTGGTTCCAGTCTCTGTCGGCAGATACAGGTAGCCCAACTCTTCGTCGACCGTGAGCTGGGTCCACACACCAGCATTCCCGGAGTATTCCCACGAGTCCTCGAGCCAGGTGTCTGCGCCGAATTCATCACCTTGGGGAACGACGTGAAAGGTCCACACGCGTTCGCCGGTTCTCGCGTCGAAGCCCTGGATGTGGCCGGGCGTGGATTGAGCGACGTTCGCGCCACCCACGGGGATGACCTGAGCGACCACCACACCGTTGGACACGATGGGGGTGGAAATGCAGCGCACCTCCCCACCGAGGCCTTCGGAGAGATCTATGAAGCCATTTTCGCCGAATTCCCTCGCCGGCCTGCCCGTCTTGGCATCGAGGGCCAGCAGGCGTCCATCGCTGACGTTGTGGAAGATTCTCTCTTCGTCGCCATCGGCCCAGTAGGACACGCCACGGCCCGAGCCGGTGAGCGGTCGAACGCGTTGGCCCTCCGGTCGCGGTTTCGGTTCGGGTGTAAACAGCCAAATCATCTCGCCAGTTTCAGCGTCGACCGCGGCGACTTCACTGGAGCCGGTCGTCGTATAGAGAACACCCCCGATCATGATAGGAGTCGACTCGAGGTTAAAAACCGGAGGACCGGAGGAGTTGGCCGCCGTCCAACGCCAGGCAACTTCGAGGTCCCCTACGTTGCCGGCATCGATTTGATCCAAGGCCGTGTACTGGGTATGCCCGCCGTCACCACCATAGAACCTCCACTCGCCGTCGAGCGCCCCGTACTGCGCCGAGGCGGGGGCCACCCAAGCGAAAGTGGTGGAAATCAGGATTACGCCAATCAGTGAAGAGTTGATCGGCGAGAGGTTGGTTAGGAAAAGGTTGAGGTCGTGTCGCACGGGTATCAGTTCTCCTGGATGCTCAGTCGCGGTTCGGCAGCGCGAACACGAACAGGTCGGTGCCTCTGCCCGGACGGAGTTCGGGCGTCAGATTGAGCGACCCGGCACCGGTGTTGACCGCCACGTACTGCCGTCCGTCCACGGCGTAGGTGATCGGATAGCCGCTGACCGAGGAGCCGAGATTGACCTCCCACAGAACCTCACCCGTCTCATCGTCGAAAGCCCGGAACCGGCCGTTGGCGTCACCACCGAAAATGAGCCCGCCGCCGGTCGCCACGAGTGACATTGTGCCGGCCCGCGTCTCGAAGAGCCAAGAGGTTTCGCCAGTCTCAGCCGAGATCGCTCTAACCGTGCCGAGATTATCAGTGTCGGGTGCGATCTGGTGTCGTGCGGCGAGCGAGTAGATCGCGAGACCCCCCTGCCCACCGCGGGTCAAGGCTTGGGCCCGATCCGTCTCGAAATCGGCCGTGGCCAACATCGTCGCACAGGTGTTGCGCAGCGGGTAGTACATCGTGTTGGTCAACGGACTGTAGGCTCCGGCCTCCCAGTCCTTGCCCCCCGCCCAGGTGGGACACACGAATACTTCCTGCTCCGCCTGCCTAAACACGACCTCCGGGTTTACCGTCACTGCCCCCGTTGCACCGTCGATATTGTCGATCACGTTCTGACGGACCGTCGGAGTCGCCCAGAGAAACTCGCCGGTCTCGCGATCAAGGGTATAGACCAAGCCCGTCTTGCCAGGGATGCCGGTCATCACCTTACGAACCTCTCCCGGTTGGATACGCGGGTTGATCCAGCTCACGGCGTCCGGGGTGGGCGAGACGCGCGTGTCGACGAGGAGCCGCTCGAAGGGATGGTCCAAGTCCCAGTGATCGACCATGTGCTGGTAGTACCACCTGATCTCGCCAGTCTCGACCTCGAGCGCGAGTGTCGAGTTGTGGTAGAGGTATGAGTTGGAGGGGTCGTCCAGGTAAAACTTCGGCGCCGGCGAGGTGACCGAGGTGCCCATGTAGATCAACTCGAGCTCCGGGTCGTAGCTCGGCACCATCCAGGCGCCGACGTGTTGCCGCCCCTCCCAAGGGACGTCGCCCCACGTCTCGTTGCCCGGCTCACCCGGCGCGGCGATGACTCGGCGGCGCCAGAGCTCCTCGCCGGTGAGCGCATCATGGGCAGCGATGATGCAGGCGTCCGGTCCACCCCAAGGGCGGCAGCTACGCCCCGAGATGACCCTGCCATCCGCGACGATCGGGCCTGAGCTGTGGGTAGCCGAATTGACCTGGTAGTCGAAGATCTGTGTTTCCCAAACCTCTTCACCGGTCACTGCGTCGATCGCGAACACGAAGTTGTCGTCGCTGGTGTTGATGATCAGCCGGTCGTAAATGGCCACGTTCCGGTTGTTGCGCGCATTGCCTCCGACGAAGCCGTAGAGGTCATCCGGCAGGTCGCGGCGATACTGCCACCTGAAGTCGCCTGTCGCCGCATCGAACGCCTGGATGACGTCCTCCGCCTGCGGCACATAGAGGAAGCCCCCGTATGCCAGGGGGGTGATCTCACCGGTTCGGGCCGCCATGGGTCGTGTCCAGATCAGTTGGAGTTGGCCGACGTTCTCTTTGTCGATCTGGTCGAGCGGGCTGTAGCCCCAACTGTCGAGCGTCCGGCGCCACATGGGCCAGTCCTCGGGGGCCGGGTCCTGCAGCATCGCGTCGGTGACTGGAACGAAGTCGTCGGGCGCCTGCGCTCGAGCTGTGACTGGGGAGGCTGCAGCAAGCAATAAGACCGCGTTTGCGGTGACTCGTACTAGCGCTGCGACAGGAGACTGTCCAAGCATCTCGGGACTCCCAAGCCGGAGGTTCCAACAACCATCTGGTGACGGTGGACAGCGATTATAGGTACCGGAGGCTGGTGGAGGAAAGTCTGTGACCCTCGGCTTACCAAAGAAGAGGATGGAGAACTGAACCGTCCCTCACTTGAGGCCTGCGTCTAGCGATTCCGGGCTCGCGCCCTACTCGACCGCCCCCAACTTCCGCAGCAACTCCGCAATCTGCGGTCGCGTGCCCCTCAGCCCGTTCGTGCCTGGGATTCCCTGAACGGTCTCGGCCAACACCAGCGGCGTCTGCCCACGCTGGTTCGCGCCGTTGATGTCGGCACCATTCGCCACCAGGAACTCGATAACCGATGGGAAGCTCTTGCGCACCGCGTCGTGCAGCGCAGTGTCGCCTCTCCGGCTGGTCGCGTTGACGTCGACGCCGAGGTCGATGAGGATACGCGCCAGTTCGAGGGTCCGTTGCTCCTCGTCTGCCTGATCCGGAGGCTCATTCCCGATGCGGTCGCGTCGATTCTCCAAGCCAGAGCCCGAATTGCCCATCGCGACCTGGAGCGCCGTCATGTTCGAGCGGACGACGAGTGGATCGGCTCCACGCTCCACGAGCCTGCGGAGGATCTCGACCTCCCCATATTTCGCAGCCAGCCAAAACGCGTCCGTGCCAATCAGCTGACGGCGGATGCTGTAATCCGCGCTGAACCGTCGGCCCGCCGTCCCATGCTCGATTACGGCGTTGAGATCCGCGCCGTGGTCGAGGAGCGCCTCGGCCAATTCGACTTGGCCTCGAAGCACTGCCGCGTGAAGGGCCGTGTATCCGGCCTCGGCGGCGTTCGGATCGGCGCCCTGTTCGAGCAGGTAGATCCCGAGAGGCCCATGCCCGCTGTGGGCAGCGACGACCAGCGCGCTGGCGCCGGAGGCTTCGGTGTCCTGAACGTCGGCTCCGGCGTCGACGAGGACTCGGGCGGTCTCGACATCCCCGTTGCGCGCGACGAAGAGCAGTGGTGTCGAGCCGCCGTGTGCCATCCGGAAATTGCCGGAGGGGTTGGTGTTGCCCGCCGTGTTCTCAAGCTGGTACCACACGTCCGAGCGGGCGTACACGTCCGCGTCGCTCTCGATCAGCAGGCGCGTGACGTCGGCGTGCTCCTGGGCGACCGCCCACATCAGAGCGGTCTGCCCGCGTTCCCGCTCGATCGCGTTAACGTCAGCGCCATACTCAAGCAGCAACTCGACCGTGCGTAGGTCGCCCGACCTCGCCGCTGTCATCAGCGGCGTTTCGCCCATCTTGAGCGACACGTCCGGATCGGCACCTGATTCGAGCAACCGTTCGACCATCGGCGCGCTGCCGTTGAGCGCTGCCAGCCACAGGGGGGTGGCCCTCAGCGTGTTGGCCGTGTTCACATCAGCGCCGGCCTCGATGAGCAACGTGGCGACATCGAGATCGTTCCGGTGCGCCGCCCAGTGGAGCGCCGTAGCGCCGTCGCCCTGGGGCGCATTCACGTCGGCTCCTTCGGCGACCAGCGTGCTTACGGTTTCGAGGTCGCCCGCCCTCAACGCCTCAATGATGGCGGGCGCGGACTGCGCGTGAACTATAGGCGGCCCAGCGAGAACGGCTCCCAACGCGCTAAGAAGCGATATCGCGGAACAAAGTCTCTTGCACATGATGCCTCATGCTAGGGTATTCGACCCGACATTGACACCCCACTTGGCCAGGCCCAATCTAGGCTCGGTGTCTGACAGTAGAGGACCGACAGCAGGGAGCTGATCGATGAAGTCACGAAACCTGTCGCTGGCGTCCGTTTGCGGAGCAGCGGTGCTCGTGACCGGGGTCCTCTTCTCTGCCCCCCTCGTCTCTGCACCTCTCGGCCTCAGGGCTCAGGCGCAGTCGGCCTCCCAAGCCGAACTTCTCCAGACAACCGTCGCTCAGTACTGCGTCACCTGCCACAACGATCGATCCCGTAGGGGCGAACTCTCCTTCGAGGGCCTCGATCTTTCCGACGTCGGCCAACATGCGGCGATTCAGGAGAGGATCCTCGGGCAGCTTCGTATACGCAGGATGCCGCCGGTCGATCGGCCACGTCCTCCGGAAGAGACGTACGAGGTGCTTACCGCGTGGCTCGCGTCCGAGATCGACCGGTTCGCGGCAGCCAATCCGAATCCGGGACGGACCGAAGCATTCCATCGCCTCAACCGTGCCGAATACGCCAATGCCGTCCGTGATCTGTTGGCGCTCGATGTCGACGTGGAGGCGCTGTTGCCGGCTGACGACATCGACGCGAACGGTTTCGACAACATGGCCGACGTGTTGACGGTCTCACCTGCCTTGATGGAGCGGTATTTGTCGGCGGCGCGGAAGACGGCGCGACTTGCCGTTGGCGAGGCTCCGCTGGGACCGGCGGGCGAGATCTATGAGGTGCCGATTCTGCTCATACAAAACGACCGAATGAGCGACGACCTCCCGTTCGGCTCGCGCGGAGGGATCGGCATCCGCCATTACTTCGTGGTCGACGGTGAGTACGACCTCGCAATCGGACTGCACCGGAACTATGTGAACTACGTCCGGGGCATGGGGTCGAGTCACGAGCTGGAGGTCCGGCTCGACGGCGTGCTGGTCCGGACGTTCACCTTTGGTGGCGAAGAACCAGACGTCCTCCAGGCGCCAGCGAGCTACGGCGGTAACCAGTTCGGCGATCCGGCCTGGGAAGAGTACATGCTTTTCGCCGACGCCAACTTGCGCGTACGCTTTTCGGCTGAGGCGGGGCCGCACGTGGTCGGCGTCTCATTCGTCCGGAAGTTCACGGAGCCCGAAGGCGTGCTTCAGCCTCGACAGAGCGTGTTCGCGGCGGCGATCAACGAGATGCGCGACGGGGACGCCGCAGTCGAGCACGTCACAATCACCGGCCCGTATGGTCCGGGTGGCCCCGGTGACTCGCCGGCTCGCCGGGCCGTGTTCACCTGCCGGCCGACGAGCAACACGTCGGCTGATGAAGAGGCGTGCGCCGGCGAGATCCTGTCCTCGCTGGCGAGGCAAGCATACCGGCGGCCCATCGATGAGGCCGATCTCAGAACGCTCATGGATTTCTACCGGGCGGGACGGAACGACGGCAGCTTCGATGCCGGCATCCAACTGGCGCTCGAGCGACTGCTCATCTCCCCCGATTTCCTGTTCCGCGTGGAGCACGATCCGGTCGACGTCGCGCCTGGTACGGTCTACGCGTTGAGCGATCTCGAGCTCGCCTCGCGGCTGTCGTTCTTTCTCTGGAGCAGCATCCCGGACGCGGAGCTACTCGACGTCGCCGAGCGCGGCATGCTCCAGGATCCGGCCGTCCTCGAGCAGCAGACCCGGCGGATGCTGGCCGACCCCCGCTCGAAGGCGCTGGTGCAGAACTTCGCAGGACAATGGCTCTACCTGCGGAACCTCCGCAGCGTCGTACCCGACGCGGTCACATTTCCCGAATTCGACGAAAATCTGCGCGAGGCGTTCCGTCAGGAGACGGAGCTGTTCGTGGAAAGCCTGATTCGGGACGACCGGAGCGTGCTCGATCTTCTCGGCACCGATTACACGTTCGCCAATGAACGGCTGGCGGAGCACTACGGCATTCCGGGCGTCTACGGCAGCCACTTCCGTCGGGTTCAGCTCGAGGGCGACCTAGCCGAACGACGAGGCGGCATCTTGGGACAGGGAAGCCTGCTCACCGTGACCTCCTACGCGAATCGGACGTCCCCGGTGCTCCGCGGCAAGTGGGTCCTCACGAACATCCTCGGGACACCACCGCCGCCGCCGCCGGCCGACGTGCCAGATCTTCCGGACCGCGGCGAAGACGGTCAGCCGGCAACGGTTCGCGATCGGATGATCCAGCACCGTGAGGACCCCGTGTGCGCGGCCTGCCACGCACCGATGGACCCCCTGGGTTTGGCGCTCGAAAATTACGACGCGATCGGCAGATGGCGGAGCACTGGGCAGGCCAATCTGGCGATCGACGCATCGGGGCAGATGCCCAACGGGACTGAGTTCTATGGGCCACGGGGCCTCCGGACCCTGCTCCTCGAGCGCAGAGAACAGTTCGCCGGTACCGTGACTGAAAAACTGCTGGCTTATGCAATCGGTCGGGGGCCCGAGTACTACGACCGGCCGACCGTACGAGGTATCACGACTACAGCAGCTTTCGAAAACTACCGCTGGTCATCTATTATTGTGGGTATCGTGCAAAGCACCCCGTTCCGTATGCGGAGGTCGGAGTCATGATCATTACCAAAAAGGCAATCCCTCGTCGTACAATGCTCAAGGGGCTCGGTGCGTCACTCGCGTTGCCACTCCTCGACGGGATGGTGCCGGCTTTCACGGCACTCCGCGACACAGCAGCCGACCCGGTGCGTCGACTTGGCATCGTCTACGTCCCGAACGGGATGATGATGGATCACTGGACCCCGGCGACCGAGGGGATCGGCTTCAACTTCCCGACGATCCTCCAGCCGCTCGAGCGGTTCCGCGACCAGGTAGAGGTGCTCTCCGGCATGCATGGCGTGGACGCCGAGGGGCCACACGCACGTGCCTCCACGCGCTTCCTGACCGGTGTCGCTTCACAGCGGGATGATGGGTCAAATCTCAAAGCCGGCATCTCGATGGATCAGATCGCCGGACGTGTGCTCGGTCAAGAAACGCAGCTTGCCACGCTCGAGCTCGCCATCGACGGGCGTGACTTTGCCGGCTCGTGTGACGAGGGCTTCAGCTGCGCCTACACGAACACGATCTCCTGGGCGAACGACACGACGCCGCTCCCCATGGAGAACAACCCACGCGCCGTGTTCGAGCGACTCTTCGGCGACAGCGGCAGCACCGACCCGGCGGTCCGGAAGGCGCGGCTGGAGAAGGATGCCAGTTTGCTCGATTCCGTCACCGATCGGGCGCGCTACCTGTCACGCCAGCTCGGTTCGACCGACCAGGCCAAGCTGGACCAGTACCTCGAAGCCGTCCGCGACATCGAGCGGCGGATCCAGATGGCCGAAGCCCAGAGCGAGCGTGAGCTTCCAGTAGTCGATCAGCCGGCGGGGATCCCGGACACCTTCGGTGAGCACACGAAGATGATGTTCGATCTCCTGGCCCTCGCATACGAAACGGATCTCACGCGGGTCGCGACGTTCATGATGGGACGCGAGATCACGGGCCGCACCTACGCCGAGATCGGGGTGCCGGATGCGCACCATCCCATCTCTCACCATCAGAGGGACCCGGTCAAGCTCGAAAAACTGATGAAGATCAACCTGTACCACGCCGAGCTGTTTGCGGAGTTCATCGCACGACTGAACTCCACGCCCGACGGCGACGGGACACTGCTTGATCACTCGATGATCGTCTATGGTGCCGGCATGGCTGACAGCAACTCACATTACTCCGGAGACCTGCCGATCCTCCTCGCCGGTGGCGCGGCGGGTACGGGGGGGCGTCACATGCAGCACGAGCCGGACACGCCGCTCGCGAACCTGCATCTGAGCTTGCTCGACAAAATGGGTGTGCCCATCGAGTCGTTGGGAGATTCGACCGGGAGATTGCCGTTGGAGACTTTGAGCGGCGTCTAGCCCACGAGTGAGCAGGGTGTAACCCATGCTGGCCGTCTTTCGAGCGGTTTGATCGCCGCCGTTCATCGGATGACGTGCCCGTACACATCAGTGTACCGACGGGCGATCTCCTTCCAACCTAACGGTTCGAGATCACCCGGTTGTAAAGCAGGATCTCCGGCCGGTACTCGAAGTGGATGTTGTCGAAATGTGCCCACTTCCCACCCCAAATGAAGCCGTGGCTTTCGAAGATCTCGATGACGGTCTGGGGAGGGCTCCACCTCCGCTCCACCGGAATCCGATGCCATCCCTCTTCGTCGTAGACCCGGCTCCACCTCCAGTACACGTTCAGCCCCTCGTAGGAGTTTGGCACGAGATCTACTGCCATGCCCCAGGCGTGGTGACTGCGGGTGGGGGACCCGGCGATTTCCCTGTCGATCATTGAATAGGTGATGTTCAACTCATTGATCCAGGTGGCCACGGAGAGGTTGTCAGTCGCAGCTTCCAAGATCTCCTCCTCAACCGCAGCAAGTGCGTCGACTAGGAGGTTGTTCACGAACATCCGGTGATCGAGGAAGGTGGTCGACCTGCCGTGCGCTCGGATCTCATGGTCCGTTCGTCCCCAGAGGCTCTCCAGCACGTCGGTGCAATAAGTCGGGTTTCCCTCGGGGAGAGGGGACGGCTCCGTCAGAGGCTCGAGGGAGTACCGATAGAAGATCGGGTCGCAGTCCTCACCGCGGTCCAGGCGACCTTCCTCCAGCATCCGACCACCCTGGAAGTGGATGGGTCGGCTGCCGAGCGCGAAGATGACATCGTCGTCAGTGTACGTCACCGCGTCGATGAGTGGGCCGTAAGCCTCGACAAACGCACCGACCCTCGGGTCGTTTCTGACGTCGGTTGTGTCCAACTGAGCCACGATCCAAGATCTCACTCCCTCCTCGCCCCCTTCCCTTGGAATCGGCAACAACGCCCAAGAGGCCCCGAGCGCACCGACGATGCCAAGGGCGAGTACCGCCCCGCATGCGAGCTTCTTCACGGCGATGCCGGCGTCCTCCCAGGCTCTCCCATCGACACTCCCCCTCTCTATCCTGGTGTAGGTGGACGCTCCCAGCGGGTGCTGTTACTCGGCCTTCAGCACCCTTACGGGATCTACCGCGGTCGCGGTTCGCGCGGGTGCCAAACACGCCACGCCTGATACCAGTATTAGCACCGCGGCGACCATGAGCAATGGCAGGGTCGTTGGGCTCCACGTCACGCAGGCCCCGGCCCGTCTACCCACCCTCCCGCAGCGCCTCCGTCGGCACGATCCTCATTCCTCGAGGAGTTCGGTGAAGTCTAGTGGGTCCCTGGGCTCCCCTTCGGGTCCCACGTCCTTCTCGCCGACGATGTCGTTCAGCCGCTTGGAGAGCCCACCAAAGGCGCCCGGCGTCGAAACGGCGCACCTCGAGGAGCTTGCAGACCCATGCGCCCTCGGCGCATTTTGTGCGCCACGTCCGACGATGTCACCGTCTGATCCTCGAGGGGAGTACATCATGCGAATTCTAGCTGTCGCGGGTGGCCTGGTGGCCGCGATCATGGTTGTGTTTGGAACGCCCTCCGGCGCGGCTGCCCAGGTGGGGCCCGCCGTCGAGGTCACAAGGGAGCAGTTCGACGCGTGGATGACCGACCTGTCGAACTGGGGCCGCTGGGGCGCGGACGACCAGCTCGGCGCCCTCAACTTGATCACGCCGGCCAAACGTGTGGCGGCCGCTCGCCTGGTCCAGGCCGGCAGAACGGTCTCGATGGCGCGCGACATGAGCGTCACCACGCTCGACAACCCCGACCAGGCCGGTGCGAACCGAGCGCCGGTACTGGTCGGCTCGGTCCGGAGCGTGTTCGACATCAACGTCCAGGGCGGGTTCTTCTGGGAGCGCTACGAGATCGAGTACCACGGCAGCCTGGTGTCCCATCTGGACGCGCTCTGCCACGTGGCGTACAACGGCAAGGTCTATAACGGTTTCGACTTCGAGACCGTCGCCTCCAGGGAAGACGGCTGCACGGAGCTGGGGGTCATCAACTCGAAAGACGGGCTCGTCACGCGCGGCGTCCTGGTGGATCTACCCGGGCGGGCGGTGGGCCGGGCGGACATCGAGGCGTGGGAAGCGGAGACGGGAATCACCATTTCGGCGGGGGATGCTCTTTTTCTGCGCACGGGCCGGGACGTCGGGCAGACGGGGGGGTATCATCCTTCGCTGATCCCGTTCTTCAAGGAACGGGACATCGCACTGCTCGGTTCCGACGTGCCCCAGGAGGGCGGCCAGGTCCAAGGGGTCCCTGTGCCGATTCACGTCTTCGCGCTCGTCAGCCTCGGTGTGCGCCTCTTCGACAACCTAGGCCTGGAAGAGATCGCCCGGACGGCCAACGAGCTAAACCGGTGGGAGTTCCTGTTCATGGCCTCGCCGACCGGGGTGCCGAATGGCGCCGGGGCAGCGATCAACCCCATCGCCGTATTCTAGAGTGAGCTTCTGGTTCGAGCTGAAGCGGCGCGTGGTGGCCGACCCGCGGGTCGGCGGACTTAAGCTCTCACCGTACGCTTCACTGGCCGGAACGTTTTTACGAGCCGGAGCTGTGTGGGCTCCGGCCAGCCACACCGGAGGACCAAACATGACCGCGACGACCAGACTTCGGATCGCCACGCTCTCCCTCGCACTGTTCCTCGTCTCGGCGAACACGGCGGTGGCGCAACGTGAGGCGCGCGACGACGAAAGCGCCGTCACAGACCCGCGTGTCCAGCACCGCACTTATAGAATGCAGGAGACGGGCGAAACGATCCCTTACGCGCTCTTCGTGCCAACCTCCTACGACCGGAGCACACCGAATCGGCTGATGGTGACACTACACGGGGCCGGGCGGCAGTACGACTGGGTGATGGGGTACGAGGGGTTCCTCGACCGCGCCGAACGCGACGGCTACATCGTCGTGACCCCGCTGGGCTACACACGACGAGGCGGATACGGTGCTCGCGGGGACGAGCCACAGGACCGGCGGGCCGAGAGAGACGTGATGACCGTGGTCGACATGGTTAGAGACGAATTCAACATCGACGAGAACCGCACCTATCTCTGGGGTCACTCGATGGGCGGATCCGGCACCTACTACATCGCGAGCCGGCACCCCGACATCTGGGCCGGGCTCGCCGCGGCGGCCGGCGGTGGCATGAGCGCCGACTACGTGGACGAGGAAGCCATCCGCCACATCCCGTTCCTGGTGCTACACGGCTCGGAGGACGCGACGGTCCCGGTAGAGCGGTCACGCCAGTCGGTGGCGCGCATGAAAGAGCTGGGGATGGAGCACCTCTACGTCGAGATCGAGGGTGGCGATCACTCGCGGTTCATCAACCAGAGCGAAGAGGTGGTCGGCATGCTCTTCGACTTCTTCAATATCGTCGCGAAAACGCACTAATCGGCTACGGCAGGGCGAACACCCAGATGACGCCGCTGCCCTGCGGAATGTCCTCACCTGTCAGCCGAGCGTACGAAGTCGTCTGGGCGATACGGCCACCGGCGCCGACCGCGACGTACTGCTTCCCTTCGACTTCGAAGCTGACCGGAGCACCCGAGATGTCTCCGTTCAGCCGCATCTCCCAGAGAGCCGCTCCGGTGTCCGCGTCGAGCGCAAAGAACCGGCGATCCGCAGCTCCACCGAACACGATACCACCACCGGTGGCTAGTGCTGCAGCTGTCATCGCGGCGCCGCTCGGCTGGCGGTACTCCCATTGCCGCGCTCCCGTGACAGGATCGAAGGCCACGAACTCGCCTACGTAGTCGTACCCGGGCACCATCTTGACACGAGAAGCCCTCATGCCGGCATAGAACCCACCCGGCTCGTCCGAGACGAAGTTGACGTCCATACAGCTGTTGTTGAGGCCCATGTAGTACAGTCCTGTGAGCGGGCTGTAGCTCGGCGAATTCAGATTCCTCGCCCCGTGGTAGTGTGGACACACCTCGAACGTCTTCTCGGAGTCGACATCCGCCAATGTGGGGATCTGATCCGGGTTGAAGACCGGGCGCCCCTCCTCCGTCCAACTCATGATGAGGTTGTCGAAAGCAGTCCTGAATGAGTGAAGGAACTGGCCCGTCTCCCGATCTAACACGACGCCCCAACCGATCTTGCTGGTATGGATGAGCACTTTCCGGACCACACCATTGATGACCATATCGATCAAGGTGCTCTCATAAGGGGAGTCCATGTCCCAATTGTCTTCCGGAACGACCTGGAAGTACCACTGCATCTCGCCGTTCTCGATGTCGAGAGCGATGACCGAGTTCGTGTACAGGGCGTCGCCGAGACCGCGAAGCGTCGAAGCCCAGGGTATAGGCTGCCCGGTGCCGAAATAGACGAACCCCAACTCGGGGTCGTAACTCTGCGTGCCCCAGGTTAGCCCACCGAGTGGCGGCAGTTCGCTATCGTTCCAGCTCTCCGAGCCAGGCTCACCCGGGGCGGGCACCGTGTAGGTCTTCCAGATCAACTCACCATCCTCGGGATCGTACGCCGCTATTGCTCCCCGCGCGTTACGGTCACCCCCAGTGAACCCCAGGATGACCTTGTCGTCCGCGATCAACGGCGGGTGGTTGTGGCCGATGCCCGTCGTGTAGTCACCCGTGCTGACCTCCCAGACCTGAGTGCCGGTACGCGCGTCCAGCGCGACCAGATAAGAGTCGGCCGTCCCCCAGTAGATGTTGTCCCCGTAAACGGAGACTCCACGGTGGCGGTTCAAGGCCTGGGAAAGCCTGATGTCGTCGGGATAGTTGCGTTGGTGAATCCACGCCACGTCTCCGGAGACCACATCGAAGGCGACCACACGGCCACTACCCTCGGCCACATACATGAGTCCGTTCGCGACGATCGGCGTCGGGACCCATCGGCTGTTGTCCCGCATCGAGTAGGACCAGACCGGTCGAAGATTCTGCACGTTGGTCCTGTTGATCTGGTCCAGAGGGCTGAAGCCGAACACGTCGGGCGTGCGCCGGTAGCTCAACCAGTCGCCGTCCTCCGGATTTATCAGCCGTTCTTGCGTGATCGGCTCCCACGCGACCGACTCGGTCTGGGCGAACGCCCCGGATGACAACAGCATTATGGCGAGCGTCGCCCAAGGAACGCCGCGTACAAAGAGCACCTGCGGTTTGTTCTCACCCATATGTCTCTCCTCGTCTGCGTGCCGTCATTCAGGTGAGTGGCTTCAGCTTCTCCGCCGAGCCCACATCGTAGCGCTAGAGCCCCTGAGGCTCAGCGAAGATTCAGCGCCTCGCGAAGCTGTGCAGCCGACTGGCCCGATACCCACACGGGACTACCTCGGTCGAATTCCTTCGCGCGCTCCAACCTTCCGACCATGACGGGCTCCAACCCCGTGTCTCTCACGAGATCGGCTACGATATCCCGGGCTTCGGCGTCATCACCGGCAATGGGGACACCGATCTTCTCACCGCTGCGTCCGATTGGGTTCGCGAGCATCCGTGCGCCGAGGCTGTTGAACGCCTTGACGAGTCGTGCGCCGGGTAGGTACTGGGCCATAGCCAGACCTGTCCCCATCTCCAGCCACTCGTCCGTGAGGGGCCCGTCACGGTCCGCTCGAGGATTGGTGAGGTCGATCACGACCTTACCCTGCATGAGGTGGCCGATGTCCTCACCGATCTGCGGGATCGCGCCGGGAGGCACGGCCAGCAGAATCACGTCCCCGAAGTAAGCGGCCGCGTCAGCGTAGCCAGCGCTGGCTCGCGGCGCCGCACTTTGCACGAGGTCCATAAGCTCGTCTGGGTTCCGAGACGAGAACAGAATTTCGTGCCCTGCTTCCGCCCAAAGCAGACCGATGGCTCCACCCATAGTGCCCGATCCGATGATGCCGATCCTCATCGCACGGCCCTCCTGCTCCGCCAGGCCCGCCTGAGCGAACAGAGGCGAGGAGGAAAGCGCCAGAGCAAGGGCAAGCGCCAGGGCCAACGCCGACGCCGTGAATGCGTTCCACGAGATTCGGAAAACCGGGATTCCTACGATGGGCTGCTGCATTGGGCGTCTCCCAGATCGGCTGGGTCGGAGAGGGAAGGATTCGGTATGTGTACTGGAGCGGCTAGCATACGTGGCCCACGGCAAGGCGTCAAAGACCGGACTGCGAGAAAACGGCCGGTCAAGCACGGGCGCCTAGGGGCAGCGGTATTTGCTGTACAACTATCCGCCCGCCGTACCCAGCAAATCCGGCAGGCGGTCCAGGTCGACATTACCTCCGCTGAGCACGGCCACCACGGGCCCGTCGGCCAATGGGATCCTCCCAGCCAGAAGTGCAGCCACCCCAGCGGCGCCCGCCGGCTCGACCAACAGCTTGGTGCGGGCAAGGATGAACGCCATCGCCTCGCTGATCTCGTCGTCGCTCACGAGGACCACGTCCTCGACGTGGCGTCGCACCACCTCGAAGGTCAGCTCACCTGCCATGGGAGCACCGAGGCCGTCGGCTATGGTGTCGACGCTCTCGACGTGGACCGCCTCCCCCTTGTCCAAGCTTTTCCGCATGGCACATGCGCCGTGCGGCTCGACGCCGAAAACCCGAGCAGCCGGGGCGAGGTTGGCCATGGCAAGGGCCACTCCCGAGATCAGACCCCCTCCGCCGACGGGGGCCACCACGGTAGCGACATCTGGTACATCCTCGAGGACCTCGAGGGCCACGGTCCCCTGACCAGCAATGATCAACGGATCGTCGAAGGCATGCAGGAAAGTGAGGCCTCGATCCTGGGCCACCTCCAACGCCAGATCAAAAGCCCCGATGATCGTTCCCTGGAGAATCACCTCCGCTCCGTACTCCTCGCTGGCTCGGGCCTTGGTGGGCGAGGCGTTGGCGGGCATGACCACCGTGGCGGAAATGCCGGCCCGAGCTGCCGCCCAGGCGACGGCCTGGGCATGGTTGCCGGCGGAGACCGTCGCGACACCTCGACCCCGCGCCATATTATCCAACTCCAGAATACGGTTCAGGGCCCCGCGTACCTTGAATGAGCCGGTCCTTTGGAGATTTTCACACTTGAGGAAGACCGGCCGGCCCACACGCTCGGATAGCGCACGGCTCGAAGCCACCGGCGTCCGGTGTAAGGAGCCGGAGAGCCGGGTCCGGGCCTCCTGGAGATGCTCAAGCTCGGGGATTGAGAGCATCAAGGTCCTAACGGCCACCCCCCCAAGCGGGGAGTGGCCGTTCGTTTACTCAGATGGATTCCAAACGGTGACTAGTGATTAACGCTGCACCCATGGCGGCTGAATGATCAACGACGGGTCCGCGTCAATTTTCGGCACAAACTTCTGAGTCCGACCGTATTGATTGTCTCCGCCGTAGAGGTTCAAGTCGGAGTCGACCGTGAATGTATGCACCTCGAGATACCCGTCCGGGAGAGCCCTGGGAACCTCCCACGTGTACTCGCGATCACCATCGAAGTTGAGCTTCACAAACCGGAGCGGTCCCAGTGTGGTGATCCAGATGGCATCCTCGTTGACAATGACGTCCAGCGTCAGGCCGAAACCGCCCCACGAATCGAGAAACTCGACTTCGGCAGGGTTATCGGTCGTCCGGAATACATTGACCCTCCCGCCAGAACGATCCAAGGCGAAGATCCGGCCGTCGGGCCCCGTCGCGATGGCGTGAACACCGTTGAACTGACCCGGCCCGTCTCCACGCCCGCCGAACTCGGAGAGGTAATTGAAGTCTTTGTCCAGGATGACGACCCGATGATTGTCCAAACCGTCAGCAATCAAGACCCTGCCATCGGGCAGGAAGGCTACATCCTGCGGTCTTCCGAAGTGTGTCTGGTCTGCTCCGGGGACACCCTTCTCGCCCAACGTCATCAGCAGTTGTGCACCATCGTGTGAGAACACATAAATCTGATTGAAGGTCTCATTGATGAGCCAGATACGCTTCTGCGGATCGTACGGACTGATGCGGATCCGGTGGGGTCCAGGTCCTTCGGAGGCGGCGCACAGGTAGTCCAAATGGTCCCAGATTTCGGTCACGTTGCCGTCACCGTCGAGTATGTACAGGCAGTTCTGCCACGTGCGCAAATCCACAGCCTGCAGGGTGTTGATTCCCAAAGATCCGGCATATCCCCCATACTCTTCGGGAATCGGGATCGGCAACCGAGTCTCTCCGCGCTGGGCAACCAGGATACGGTCGGGCGATTCAGCCCAGATACCCGAATTGCCCCCATGTGCGAACCCTTGCTTCGCGAAGGGCTTGTGCCAGGCCCGGACGACATCGTAGGGGCTAGGACCAACCGGACCGATATCGACCTCCTCCTGGGAGGAAGCGGGTCCGGCGAGGGAAACGACAACCAGGCTGGCGGCCGCTAGAAGCCTTGAAATCTGCATAATCGAACAAGCTCCATAAGATGTGGATCGGCGATCGACCACGATGTTCCCAGCGATACGGAAGGTCAAAAACTCGTGCCTTTATGCGACTTCCGCCACTGCCCAGCCGGGGACTCGAACTCCGAACCTACTGATTGAGTCTCCTTATGCAACACTCACACAGAGTTCCCGGCTGAGTGTTCGCGAGACAGCCACACAGGTTCCTCAACTGGGCACCCCCCCCTTTTTCCCGATCACCCTCCTAGGGACTGCCTCGGATTACGCCACCCCGAACGCAGGCCACCACCTGGCCAAGGCGTATCCCAGCAGCACCAGAGTCACGAGTAGCAGAACTGACGCGAAGAGACCTTTGACAGCCATCGTCTGCAGGTTCACTCCGTACCCCGCCGCTATCGCAGGTCCACCGGCAGACGACGGGAGGACGAAGCCACAGTTTCCCACTACTGCGACGATGTAGACGAACGGGATCGGATTCAGGCCGAGCGACTGGAACGTGCTGATGGTGATAGGGACGACGATCGCGATGGCCGCGGTGTTGCTGGTGACTTGAGTGAGCACCATCGTCGCGAGAGAGAAGACGAGCACAGCCACGAAACCGCCCGAACTGGCGTACGGCACCAGCGCGTTCGCGAAGGCCTCCGCGGCACCCGAGCCACTCAGGATCCGGCCCAGCGCGATTCCCCCAGCGAATAAATAGAACAGGCCCCAGTACATGTGCGACTGCGCAAAGGCCCACGTGATGAGCGGCCCCTTCCGCGTGCGAATCGTGAAGCTCGCCACGGCCATTGCAACGAACGCAAACGCTGGTGTGAGCCCTGGAACCAGATCCGCGTACAGGGGCCGCCCGAACGCCAGCACCGTCGCGACCGTGAACAGGACGAGCCCCCACTTCTCCTCCGTTTGCATGGGGCCCAGTGCCCGGAGCTCGTCCCGGATGTAGTCCTCGGAGCCGGGTAAGGTGGCGACATCGGGCCGCATCACGAATCGCAGGAAGAGGAACATCACCAACACGATCACAGCGGTGACCGGAACGATCCGTAAGGCCCAGGTCAGAAAAAGAAATTCCTGACCCGTGATCGACTCTTCGATGAAGCCGACGGCCAACAGGTTCGGGGCGCCGCCCAACGGTGTCGCTGCGCCGCCAGCGCTCGTCCCCCAGGCCACGGCGATTACGAGTGCCGTGCCGACACGGCTGTTCCAGAGGTCTTCGATGCCGATGGAGCGTAACATCGCGACGACGATCGGAATCATCGTCGCGGCCACGATCGTGTTCGGGAGGACGCTCGAGAGGGCCGCGCTGACCAGAAACCAAACGAGGATCTGCCTGGATGCGTCCGTCCCCACGCTGAGCAGTGCGCCCAGGCCGATCCTCCGATCGAGCCCCCACTGGGTCCAAACGCTCGTCAGAATGTTCGCGCCCAGCAGGAGAAGAATCGTGTCCTGAGCGTACGAAGTCGCAACTTCGTCCATGGGCGCGAGGCCAAAAATCGCGGCGATTGGGAGGGGGAGAAGCCCAGTGACCGCCAGGTGCACGGGCCGGGCAATCCACCACCAAGCCATCCAGACCAGCAGGCCCATGGCGCCGCGCGTCTCGAACGCAAGTCCATCCAACGGCGCGAGCAGCAGGACCGCGAAGATGATCGGCCCTGCCAAGAGATGACGGAGCTTGGCGGGCCCGGGCCGTCCCGCCGTGCTCGGCGCAGGCTGGTCTAGCCCGGCCGGCGCGGAATGTCCTGGCGTGGCCTCCGGACTCCCGCTACCCCCTATAGACCACCCTCCCACTTGATGAGGTCAGGAGCGTATTCCCCCTTCGAGTAGGCCTCGCAGAACGCTTCCTGATCTCCCATGAACTCGGGGTCAGCCGCCACCACCGAGGGGAGCACCGCCTCCCAGAGCGCATTCCCGTCCCAATTCTTGCCGACTACGACAATGTCCAGCCCACGGTGGCCCACGATGTACTGTCCGCCAGCCCCGATTGCGTTCCAGACCCCCACGTCGTTCTCCTGATCGCAGTCGCCGTCCGTACAATCGCTCGACTCGGAGATGCCGTGCGGATAGCTGGCGTGGATCGCACGCGGCTGGCAGGAGGTCCCCCCGTTCATCCAGGTGAGATAGCCGTAACGCGTGGAGCCGTCCTCGAAGGCGGGGTGGGTCATGCTGTAGACGTATTGGCTGTCGACCAGGCGTTCGCCGTTGTAAACACCGCCGCGCAGGATCACCTGGCCGAGGCGCGCCATGTCCAGTAACGAGCCATACCAGGAGATTCCGTAGGACCGCACGTTCCACGTCGAGTGCTCGAACCCTAGTCTTGCGAACAGCCGGTCCTTGACCGCAACGGCGTTCGCACCGAGGCGTCGAGGATCCTGCTTCACCACGTTGTCGATGACTGGGATGAGCTGGTTGATCTCCCGGCTCCCGTTGCCATCGTACTGGTGCGTCTTTTGACCATAGGAGAGGTCTTCGCTGTATCCAACCATCGCCAGCACGTGCGCGACGGTCGCATCCGGATTGATCTGAGCTCGCGGGGGAAGCGCGGTCAGATCGAGCCACTTGTCCATGCGATCCCACTCGAGCAGTGGGCCGGTCATCGGTGCACTCGACGGCTCAAGGTTCCGTGTCTGATACATCACGGCCCCGGTAAGGATCGCGCCCAGGGTCTTCGTCGCCGAGAAGAGGTGGCTCACACCAGGGCCGTCGGTCGCGTTCTCGCCCGAAACGAAGCACAGCCTGCCGTAGCGCACGACGGCGAACGACTGGTCCTGACGCATCCTGACCTGCTGCAGAAGTTGCGGATCCAATCTGCACACCTCCGCCATTCGATTTGCCCCGACCAGCTCCCAAGGACCCCTCCCAGGATCGGCAAGGGGACTCTGCGCCTCTGCCACGGCAGGGCTCAACGACATCAGGGCCGCGATCACTGAAGGAAGGATGGCTGAGTTTCGCATGGCTGGTCTCTCCGTGTCCGGGTTGCGGGCCGCAGCCCCGCCAACGTGCCACCGGGTGGGGAGACAGGGCAAGGGGCGTGACCTACGGTTCGAGAGACGTTCCTTCGCTTGGAGAGATCCCCGGATCCCGCCCCTCACCGCGTCCCTCCGGCAACGGGCGCTTTAGGATGAAAGGAAGTATGGCGGATCGTTCGTCGTCCTCTATAGACCGCCCTCCCATTTAACGAGGTCGGGCGCATAAGCCCCCCTCGCGTACGCCTCGCAGAAGGCTTCCTGATCGCCCATGAACTTGGGGTCGGCGGCAACAATAGACGGGAGCACCAGATCAAAGAGTTCCTCCCCCCCACCGCTCCCCCAATTCTTGCCGACCACGACCATGTCCAATCCGCGGTGGCCGACGATGTACTGGCCGCCGGCCCCGATCGCGCTCCAGACGCCGACGTCGTTGTCTTGATCACAGTTGCCGTCCGCGCAGTCGCTCGCTTCTGAGATACCATGCGGATAGCTGGCATGGATCGCGCGCGGCTGGCAGGTCCCCCCGTTCAACCAAGTCAGATAGCCGTAACGAGTCGAACCGTCCTCGAATGCAGGGTGCGTCATGTTGTAGATGTATTCGGTGTCGACCAAGCGCTCGCCGTTATAGATGCCTCCGTGTAGGGCCAGGAGACCGAGGCGCGCCATGTCGAGGAGCGAGCCATACCAGGAATATCCGAAGAAATCCACGCCCCAGTTCGAGTCTTCGAACCCGAGCTTCGCGAATAGCCGGTCCTTGACCTCCACGGCGTCAGCGCCGAAGCGCTGCGGATCCTGCTTCACCACGTTGTCGATGACACGGATGAGGTAGTTGATCTCCCGGCTGCCGTCGGCATCGTACCGGTGCCGCTTCTGACCAAAGGAGAGGTCATCACTGTAGCCGACCATACCCAGCACGTGGGCGACCGTGGCGTCGGGGTTGACCCGCCCTCGCGAGGGAAGTGTGGTCAGGTCGATCCACTTGTCCATGCGGTCCCACTGGAGCAGTGGGCCCCCCATCGACGCACTCGACTGCGGAAGGTCGCGCGTCTGATACATCACCGCTCCGGTCAGGAGCGCACCCAGGGTCTTCGTCGCCGAGAAGAGGTGGCTCACGCCAGGACCGTCGGACGCGTTCTCACCCGATACGAAGCACAACCTGCCGTAGCGTACGATGGCGAACGACTGGTCCTGTCGCATCACAACCTGCTGGAGGAGTTCAGGATCCAGTCTACAGACATCCTGTACCTGTGCCTCGGCAACCAGGTCCCACGGGCCCGTTCCCGGATCGACCAATGGAGTCTGCGCCTCTCCAGCGGAAGGACTCCACAACACGAGGGCGGTGATCAGAGAGAGAAGGGTGGCGGAATTCCGCATGGTTGGTCGCTCCTAGTTGTCTTGGGCGAGATCGGCCGCCGACGTTACGGTGGCCTGATACGTGAGCTTGTGCGAGATCAACTCCCGGATCGTCATGGGATGGTCGGCGCCCCGGTCAGCTCCTCACTCAGCATCCGAAGCTTTCTGCGAGCCTCTTCTTCATACGCCTGGCCATCCGCACGAGCAGGCTGCATGCGGTTGAAGTAGCCACCACTGCCGATGTCGGGTGACATGATCAGCTGCATCACCGCGTCCGCCCCCTCGCCGACGGTGGCTCTCGGCGTAAGCCCCGCCCTCCTCACCATGCCCGTGTCCATGTAGGTGGCGGGATGTAGCGCGTTCACGACCACACCCGTCCCTGCCAGTTCCTCGGCGAGGTCGAAGGTGAACATGATCTGAGCGAGCTTGCTCTGGGAGTAGGCGCGCCCACCGCTGAAGTTGTTCTCGATCATCACGTCGTCGAAGTCGATCGCCTGCTGAGCACCGGACGACACGTTGACGATGCGTGAGGGCGCGTTCGCGCGCAGTCGAGGCAAGAACATCCGGGTGAGCAGAAAGTGCGAGAGGTGGTTCACCTGCAACCGCAGCTCATGCCCATCCTGCGAGACCATGCGCTCGTCGGGCGCCCTTCCGAAGCCGGCGTTGTTAACGAGCACGTCGAGTCGTTCGTAGTCGCGTAGGATCGTCTCGCCGAACTCCCGGATCTGTGCGAACGACGAGAAGTCCGCGGCGTAAAAGCGCGCGTTTCCGATGCCCCCGCTCTCGATCGCCTCGACGACCTCGATCCCTCGCTCACGGTTCCGGCCGTGCACGATGACGAAGGCACCCGTCGCGCCGAGTCTGCCCGCAACCTCGCGCCCCAGCCCGCTGGTCGAGCCGGTGACGAGGACAACCTCTTGCCCGGGTCGGGGGCGCGACTGCGCGTCAACAGCGGGTGCATTCACGGTCGCCGCGCATGCGAGGCAAGCCAAGAGCAACAAGAATCGAGTCATCCGACGATCTGCGGTATGAGCGTGCCGTGAACGTCCGTGAGTCGCCAGTCGCGACCACTGAACCGGTATGTCAGCTCTTTGTGGTCCATACCCAGCAAGTGCAACATGGTCGCGTGCAGGTCGTGCGCTGAGACGGGCTGCTCCAGAGCCTTGTAGCCGAAATCGTCGGTCGAGCCGATGACCTGCCCGCCATTGATTCCCGCGCCGGCCATCCAGGCCGTCATGGCGCCGGGGTTGTGATCGCGGCCTACGCCACGCTGCGAGATCGGCATCCGCCCGAATTCTCCGTGCCACACGATGAGCGTGCTGTCCAAGAGCCCGCGGGCCTTCAGGTCGGTCAACAGGCCGGCAATCGGAAGATCCGACTCGGCAGCGTGTTGAGTGTGATTCTCCACAAGGTTGCTGTGTGCGTCCCAGGTGTCGGTATTCTGATTGCCGAGGCCACCCTGAAAGAGCTGAACGAAACGGACGCCGCGCTCCACGAGCCGCCGCGCCATCAGACACTGCCGCCCGAACGGCTCGGTGATCTCGTTGTCGAGACCATAGAGCTTCTTCGTCAGATCAGACTCCGCCGACACGTCGATTGCTTCAGGAGCACAACCCTGCATCCGGTAGGCGAGCTCGTAGGACGAGATGCGGGCCGAGAGTTCGGAGTTGCCAGGATCCTTGTCCATGTCGATCTCGTTCAGCTTCGCCAGCACGTCCAGTCGAGCACGCTGTTCTTCCGCGGTCATCCCTTCCGGAGGCTCAAGGTCGACGATCGGGTCGCCAGTCGCGCGGAACTGCGTGCCCTGGTAACTCGCCGGCATGAAGCCGGCGGCCCAGTCGTTCGGGCCACCCAGCGGCCCACCTCGATGGTCGGTCATTACGACGAACGCCGGCAGGCTCGAACTCTCCGACCCGAGACCGTACGTCACCCAAGAGCCTACGCTTGGGAAACCCATGCGGATCTGGCCGGTCTGCATCTCGTAGGTCGCCTGGACGTGATCGTTCGAGCGCCCGTACACCGAGCGAATGAAGGCGATCTCGTCGACATGTTTCGCGATGTTGGGGAAGATCTCCGATACCTCGATCCCACTCTCACCGTAGCGGTCGAATGAAAATGGGCTGGGCATGAGCGGACCCGGGTAGCCCTGACGGACGACGATGTTTCCGTCCACATGGCTGTCCAGCGGCTGCCCCGCGTACCTCGTGAGTGCCGGCTTCGGATCGAAAGTGTCTACGTGACTCACTCCGCCACTCATGAACAGCGAGATCACCGCAGTGGCGCGCGGAGCAAAGTGAGGCGCTCTCGGCGCGAAGGGGTTACCCGGCACCAGTTCGTCGCAAGGCCCTAGGATTTGCCGCTCAGCCGCCAGCAGTCCTTCGCGGTCGAGAAGATGGGCAAAGGCCAATCCGGCCAGACCACCGCCCGACTCAAAGAGGAAGTCGCGACGCGACCAAAACGTCTTCTCGTGTTTATGGCATTCGTGACCCATGCCTCACCTCAGGTAGAGGAACTCGTTCAAGTTGAACATCACGTGCGTGAGATCCACCAGGGATCGTTCTTCGACGAGCTGACGACCGATCGCCGCCTCCTCGTCCGTGGGAGACCTCGTCAACGCGATCTGATACACCAAATCGACTTGCCTCGGGATGTCGTTCCCTGCTTCGAACTGTACTCGCTCAGCGAACAGACTGGCCTGGCCGAGCACGAACGGATTGTTGAGAAGGGTCAACGCCTGCGTCGCCACTGTGGAGACGTTGCGGGCAGCCGTCGTCACACCCTGGTCGGGGAGGTCGAACGTCTCGAAGAACGGAAAGACCAGCGACCGACGTCGATACACGTAAACGCTGCGGCGCCACACGTCGGGGCCGTCTTCCTTGTTGTCCCACCGACCGTGTGCCTGAGAAGCCTTGATCTCCGCCGGTACGTATGGGAACACGGGTGGCCCGCCCACTTCGAGGTTGATCCCTCCGCTCGAAACCATGATGGCGTCTCTCAAGATCTCGGCCTCGAGCCGCCGACTGCGGAAGCGCCAAAGGTTGAAGTTCTCAGGATCGTTGGCGGCGTTGGCGGCGTTCTCGTACGCCGAGGCCATCTGGTAGGCCTCGGAAGTCATCATCAGGCGATGCATCTGCTTGACGCTCCAGCCTTTGCTCGCGAACTCGACCGCCAACCAGTCGAGGAGCTCGGGATGGGTCGGCGGATCACCCACTTCACCGAAATTGTCGAGGGTCGCGACGATGCCGCGTCCGAAGTGATGGTGCCAGATCCGATTCACGAACACGCGTGCCGTCAGCGGGTTTCCTTCTGACGTCAGCCACCCCGCAAGCGCCAGGCGCCGGCCTGAGGTGTGCCCGTCGGGCCGCGAAATTTCGGTGGGCGGATCACCGTAGGTGGCCACCTTGACGAACCCAGGCGCCATCACCGGTCCAGGGCTGAACGGATCGCCGCGGATCAGAAGGTTACTCGTCGGCACCTCGTATCGTCCCGGACCCTCGTGCAAGTAGCTGCCGGACTCGTCCGGAGGTATACGGCACTCGGGACAACCGATGATCTCGTCGCCGGGGCCGTCCGGAGTGAAGCGGTAGTCTCCGTCGGTGACGATGTCGGCCATGGGTGGCCGTTCGGGCCGTTCCCGGCCCACGGCGGCGATGCGATCGTTCAACTCCCGCCGTCGAGCAGCATCTTCCTGCGTCAGGCCCTCATTCACACTCCTTTGGGACACCCCGAGCGAGAGTACCTGATCCGCGAGGAGTTGCTCGCCCGGCGTGCGCTCGCCCTCGGGCTTCAGCACAGCGACGAGGACGTCCGGTGGGAATTCGCGCTCCAAACGCTCGATCTTCAGTTGGTCGCGATACGGCGCCTCGATCTCGGCGACCTGAGCTCTCAGAAGGCGTTGCCGCTCAGCAATGTCCGCGATCTTTGCCAGGTAGGCCTGACCTTCCGCGCGCGGGAGCAGCGGATACTCCGTCTCGACGTAGCCGAAGAGCGAAGTCGCCAAACGGTAGTAGTCGGTCTGGAGAATCGGATCGAACTTGTGATCGTGGCACCGCGCACACTGAACCGTCAGGCCGAGTACCCCCCGGCCGAGCGTGGCAACAAGATCGTCGAGGTACTCGTACCGCCGCTCCGGGTTGTCTTTTTCACGAAAATGCACTCGGGGACCGGCGCGCAGGAAACCGGTGGCTATGCGGGTCTCGTCAGTCGCCCAGTCAATTTCGTCCCCAGCGATCTGCTCCTCGATGAACCGATCGAAGGGCTTATCCTCATTAAACGCGGAAATGACGTAGTCGCGGTACCGCCAGGCGTTGGGTCGGTCGTAGTCCTGCTCGAAGCCGTCCGAGTCCGCGTAGCGCGCGACGTCGAGCCAGTGGCGACCCCAACGCTCCCCGTAGTGCGGGGAAGCAAGCAGCCGCTCGATCAAGCGCTCCCACGCGTCGGGGCGTGAGTCGGCGAGGAACTCCGCCGTTTCCTCCGGCGTCGGCAGCAGTCCGATCAGGTCGAGGTACGCACGTCTGACCAACGTGCGACGATCGGCGCGCGGCGCCGCGGTGAGACCCTGCGCCCGGCGCGTCTGCTCGAGGAAACGATCGATAGGATGCTCGAACGGTGACGCTTCGGGGACGATCCCCTGCACCGGAAGCTGGAAAGCCCAAGCCTCGCGAGCCCCATCGGGAAGTTCATCCGCTGCGTCCACGGCCACTGCAACAGCCGGCCCATCGTCCCAGTGCGCACCGCCATCGATCCACGCGCGCACCGCGGCAATCTCCGTCACGCTCAAGGACGGACCGTCCCTCGGCATCAGAGGCTCCTCAAGCCCCGCGATCATGCGGTAAAGCAAGCTCTGATCTGCACGGCCAGGTACGATTGCCGGGCCAGCTCTACCTCCCACCAGTGCGTCATCCCGGGTACGCAGGTCGAGACCGGACCGCTGGAATTCCTCACCATGACAACTCCAGCAACTCCGCTCCATGATCGGGCGGATGTCGCTGGTGAAGTCAGCGGGATTCTGAGCTTCGGCATCGACGGCCGTCACGGCCACGAGCACGAGGAACAGAGCGGGAATCAGACCGACGGACGTCCTGAGTGCGTGCATTACCACCTCACCTTGGTCCCCCCCCTCGCGAAAGAGCTGACCAGGGGGTTCTGCAGTCAAAAGTAGGTGGCTCGATGCTCGCCACGCAAGGAAGGCCACCACCATGCTCACAGCGATGAGGGTCGACAGGGAGCCGGTGTCACTGGCACCGGGCTAATCGGCCAGATATCGGCGTTCGAGATGGGCCTTGAAGAAGCGTGCATCCAGCCGCTCGCCGGTAACCTCCATCAGCAGGTCCTCTGCATTCAGGAGCTGGCCACGGCTATGAATTTCCCGGCGCAGCCACTCGATCAACGAGCGGAACTCCCCCGCCTCGATCTGCTGCCCCAGATCCGGATTGGCCCGGCTGGCCGCATCAAACAGCTGGGCGGCCGTGAGTGCGCCTAGGCTGTAGCTGGGGAAATAGCCGAAGAGGCCCGCAAACCAGTGTACGTCCTGCATACAGCCGTCTTCCAGATTATCACGCGTGCTCAGCCCGAGATGGCGGGTCATCGCGTCGTCCCAGGCGTCCGGAATGTCCCCCACCGCCAGATCGCCGGCGATAAGGGCCTGCTCAAGCTCAAAGCGTAGGATGATGTGAAGTGGGTAGGTGATTTCATCCGCTCCCACGCGGAGATGGCTGCGCTGCACTTGAATCACGTGCGCGTGTAAATTCTCGGCGCTCCATGCCGGATCATCGCCGTCGACGCCGAACTGCTCGCGGATAATCGGCGCGGCGAACTTCATGAACTCGCGGCCGCGCGCCACCTGCATTTCCACGAACAGCGACTGGCTCTCGTGAACCGCCATGCCGAGCTCCGATCCGACGGGCTGATGACGCCAATCGGTTGGAAGCCCCTGCTGGTAAAGTGCATGCCCAGTCTCGTGCAGAACCGCCATCAATGAGTCGAGAACATTCTCTTCGTTGTAGCGCGTGGTTATGCGCGTGTCATCGGGCACCCCACCACAGAACGGATGATGGCTCACGTCCAGGCGCCCGCGATCGAAATCGAAGCCGAGCGCGCGCATCATCACCTCCCCGAGCGCGTGCTGCCGCTCGGCAGAGACCGGGCCCGGGACGGGCAGCGGTGTCTTCTGGTGCTCGAGCACGCGCTCCAGCAACTCCGGAAGGAAGATCTTGAGGTCATCGAAGACCTCCGCCACCCGCGCCGAGCGAGTATCGGGCTCGTAGCCATCGAGCAGCGCATCGTAGGGCGAAAGCGAAAGACTCTCTCCAAGCGCATCGGCCTCTTCGATGGTCAGGCGAACCACCTCCTCGAGAGGCCCGCTGACCGCGGGCCAATCCCCGTTCCCACGCGCGACGCGCCACCTCTGCTCACAGCGGGTACATGCGATCCGCTTTGCTCGCACCAAAGACTCCGGCACGGCGGTCGCGCGCCGTTGCGTGCGGCGCATGGCCCGCACGTTGGCCCGTTGCCACGAATCCAGTTGCCCGTTGCTGCCCTCGGCCTGATCGAGCAAGGCCCCGATCTCCGGATGGGTGAGCCTCTGATGTGAAATGGCAGCAAGCAGCGCCATGGACTCGCCACGTGCCTCGCCGCCGCCCGGGGGCATGACACAGGCTTCGTCCCAGTGGAGCATATACGCTGCATGGGCCAGATGACTGAGCTCTCGGAACCGTGCTTCCAGCTCTTCGTAGGGGGTCACCGGCGGGGGCTCGGGGTCTCGCCCATAGACGGACTCCTGAGGTGAAGGAACACAAAGGCCCTTGGCGAAGCGGGAGAAGGTGCGGGGGTGATCCGGACCGGTCAAGCTGACATTCTCCACTGACGCCCGATGATCGAGTGGGCCCTCCCACTGTCGCGACCGATTTCCTGACCGCATGTTGCCACTTGGTACAGTCGCCGTTCTACGTCGGAAGCGGGAGGACACTCATGCGTAAGATCCTGACCACCCTAGGGGCGGCCTGCTCGGCCGTCATCCTTGTGGCCACATTTACTATTCGGACTATCGAGGCTCCGGCCGCCGAAGTGGAGGATCGCACGGTCGCGCCAGCCGTGGTTGGTGGCCACATGGCCGCGGCCGCCAATACGTTTATCGGGACCCTCAGCTCCGATCAACGCGGTCAAGGCACGTGGGATCTGGACGCGGAGCAACGCTTCGATTGGCACTTCATACCACGCGAGCGATACGGCGTGGTGCTCAAGGACATGAACGCCGAGCAGCGCACAGCCGCTCACGGGCTCCTGCAGAGTGTTCTCAGCTCCCAGGGCTACCTGAAGGCGACCGGAGTGATGCACCTCGAAGGGATACTCGGCCTGATCGAGGGCCGGCCGGATCGACGTGATCCGGAGGACTACTACTTCAACATCTTCGGCAGTCCCTCCGAGGACGGAGCCTGGGCCTGGCGCTTCGAGGGACACCACATCTCGATGAACTTCGCCGCCGCCGGAGATGCTCCTCCGTCCGTCACCCCAACCTTTATGGGTTCGAATCCGGCCGTGGTGGGAGAGGGCCCGAACGCCGGGCGACGGCTCCTGGGGGCCGAGGAGGATCTGGCCCGTGAGCTCCTGGCCCTCTTCAGCAGCGACCAACTCCGGACCGTCATCCTTGAGGGGGACGCTCCCAGAGATATCATCACGGGGAACGCGCGCATGGTGGAGTTCGACACCTACCAGGGGCTACCCGCCTCCGAGATGAACGCCACCCAGAGTCACGCATTGATGCTTCTCATTGAGGAATACCTGAACAACGCCAGTGCCGAAGTGGCGGACGCAAAGATGCAGCAAATCCTCGACACCGGGCTCGAGCGCCTCCACTTCGCGTGGGCGGGGAGCGCAGAACGGGGCGAGGGTCACTACTACCGCATCCACGGACCGACGGTGCTGATCGAGTACGACAACACGCAGGGTGGAGCCAACCACGTTCATTCGGTGTTGCGGGATCCGCAGAACGACTTCGGAGACGATCTGCTGCGCCAGCACTACGAGGAAGCGGACCACCCGTAGAGTGGGGGGGCTTTACTGTGGTCGGGTGGGACGCACCCGCGTATCTTCACTGCGATGATCCGACCAACCCCAAGTGCGAGGATTTCAAGATGACGCGTCCCGTCCATAAGCCCTCACGTCGGGCCGCCATCAAAGCAGGCCTCGCCGCTGGTGTCGGACTCGCCATCAGCAACCGCCTCGAGCTTTTCGCGGAGGAAGTGGCGCGTCAGCAGGAGCTTCCCCTGGTCACCACGGTGATCCCGAGAACGGGTGAGCGGATTCCCCCCGTTGGCCTTGGCACGAACCGCTACAGCGTCAACGCTCCCGCGGACATCGAGAACCTGTGCAACGTGCTCAAGACCCTGACCGACCGGGACGGGAGCGTAGTGGACACGGCGCGGGGGTACGGCCGAGCCGAAGAGGTCATCGGCGGGTGCATGACCGAGAACGGCAACCGCGACGAGATCTTCCTGGTGACGAAGTACACCGAGAGTAACGGCCGACGGCGGGGAAGTGGTGGCGCCCCCGTCGATCACATGGCCCAGATTGAGCTGGCCTTTGAGCGACTCCAGACCGACATGGTCGACGTGATGTTAGTCCACGAGGTGGGCGACGCTGCCAACCTCCTACCGATGCTGCAGGAATTGAAGGCAACGGGACGCTTCCGCTACGTCGGCGTGAGCACGTCGAGCGATCGCGACTACAGGGACATGGCCCCCTTCTTGAGTCGAGGTGAACTCGACTTCCTGCAAGTCGATTACTCGATTGGCAACCGCAGCGCCGAGGAAAGGATGCTCCCATTGGCATTGGAGCAGGGCACCGCCGTGGTCTGCAACCTACCGTTCGGGGGTCGCCGTAACTCCGTGCTCTCCGAGATGGGGGATGCACCGTTACCCGGCTACGCCGCGGAGGTCGACTGCACGTCGTGGGCTCAACTCTACCTCAAGTACCTCGTCTCACACCCCGCCGTGACTGCAGTCATTCCGGGCACGACGAAGGTCGAGCACGCGATCGACAACAACGGAGCTACGCGCGGCCGGATGCCGGATGCCGCAATGCGGGCGCGCATTGAGAGCACCTACGCCGAGATCGCGGGGGTCTAGGGCCAACTCCCGCTCACCTGCCTCATGGCGGGCGCTCCGAAGAACCCACATCTTCTTCGGCTATGTTTAAGATTGCCCCGCGCGCCTCGACCCTTTTCTCGACGGCTCCTGCCAGTCGCTTCCTGCTCGTAGCCGTCGCTCTGGCCCTCGGTGCGTGTAACCCCGCCACTCGGGAAATCAAACCGTTACGCGAGTCCTGCGATGACGGGGATCTCGCGGCTTGCAACGATCTCGCGGACCGGATCCTCAGGGGAGACCGCGTTCTCCAGGATCGAGCGTATGCGGCCGTCCTGTTCCAACGAGCCTGCGACGGGAACGTGGCCCAGGCTTGCGACCGGCTTGGACAAATGTACGAGATGGGCACGGGCTTGAATCGCAACGGTACTCGCGCTGCCGGCCTTTACGAGCAAGCCTGTGACGGCGGCGAGATGGAGGGCTGCATCCATCTCGGTTCCCAATACCAGCAGGACGATTCAGGCGTTTCTGAAGACCTTGCTCGCGCCGCCAACCTGTTTGAGCAGGCCTGTGACGGAGGAGCCCTGGAGGGCTGTATCAGGCTCGGCGTCATGAACCAGCGAGGGGACGGCGGTTTTCAGGACCTCATCGAAGCGGCCAGCCTCTTCGAGCGAGCGTGCGAGGGAGGATTAATGGTGGGCTGCGTCCAGCTCGGGGCCTCGTACGTCACCGGCGAAGGGGTCGATCAGGACCTGACTCGTGCCGCCAGCCTGTACCAGCAAGCCTGCGACACGGACGAGATGACGGGTTGCCTCAATCTCGGTGATCTACACGTCACGGGCCAAGGCGTCAGCCTGGACCTAGATCTGGCCGTCGCGCTGTTTCAGCAAGGCTGTGACGGTCGGCACGGCGAGAGCTGCCTCCGAGTCGGCGATCTTTACGCCACCGGCTCGGGCGTCCCTCGAAACCTTTCCCGGGCCGCCAGCTTGTTCCGGCGAGCTTGCTTCTTGGGGCATCGAGAAGCGTGTGGGCGACGGTAACCCCGTGAGCCTCGGTTCGTGAAACGTCACTCCGAGTGGATTCCATGTCAGCACTCCTGATCGCTGAGAACCTCACGAAGCACTACGACGACGACGTAGCGCTCGATGACGTCAGCTTCGACATATCCGACGGGATCACCGGCGTTCTCGGTGAGAACGGCGCAGGCAAATCCACCGCGTTCAAGATCTTTCTCGGTCTGCTCCAGCCGACTTCGGGTTCGGCGACGATTCTCGGTGAGAACGCATCCGAGAGCGTCGCCGTACGCTCCAAACTCGGATACATGCCTGAACACGACTGCTTGCCGAGCACCGTGTCGGCCGCCGAATTCCTGACGCACGTCGCCGAGGTGAGCGGTCTTCCACCGACCCGCGCGCGCATCCGTGCGGCGGACACATTGAGGCACACCGGGCTGTTCGAAGAACGGTACCGGGCGATGGGCGGTTACTCCACCGGAATGAAGCAGCGGGTAAAACTTGCGCAGGCCCTGGTACACGACCCTGCGATCGTGTTTCTCGACGAGCCGACGGCCGGACTCGACCCGGTTGGACGGGAAGAGATGCTGGCCCTTGTCCGGAAGACACACCGGGAGTTCGGCATCAGTGTGCTGTTTTCTTCCCACTTGATGGTCGATGTCGAACGCACCTGTGACCGAATCATCGTTTTGAGGGGCGGTCGCCTGGTGCAATCTGGGGACCTGGAGCAGTTCACCAAGGATGCGGAGACCGTCTTCATCGAAGTTGACGACAATCGAGACCGTCTGGTGGTCGCGCTGGAGAAACGTGGTGTTCTGGTAACCTCGGATGGCCACGGCCTATACATCGAGGGGTCCGACGAGTCCGTCTACGATAAGGTACGAAGTGCACTCGTAGAATCCGAAGCACCCCTGCGCCGAATGGCACCGCGCCGAGGAGAGCTGACCGAGTTATTTCGACGCGATGGGGAGGCCGGCCAACGTGATCGTGAGCCTGACCCACGTGACGGGGATGCCGATCCTGGCAACGGTAAAGCCACATGACGGACGTTACGGCCGTGGGGCCCGCGGGCTCAGAAGAACTCGAAGGCACCGTTTTCGACATCGGGTATCAGAGTTACGCCGGCCCTCGCGAGGGGCGTAGCCGTGCCCGGTGGGCCGTATACAAGGACGGCCTGAGGTCAGCGCTGGGACTGGGCCGTGGCCCTCGCGCGAAGGTCATCCCCTGGTTCTTCATCACCATACTGGGTGTGATCGGCCTCGTGATGGCGTTGATCGCGGGCGCGGTTAACACGTATGTCGGGCCTAACGCCGCTGAAGTGTTGGACTTGCCCTCGCACTCCGACTACTACGGAATCGCCTCGATCGTCTTTTTCGTCTTCGCGGCGGTCGGCGGGCCGGAGATGCTGTGTCCGGACCGCCGAGACGGCGTCATTAACCTGTACCTGGTGCGACCGCTCACCGGTTCGGACTACATCTCTGCGCGCTGGCTCGCGTTCTTCACGGTGATGCTTTCGGTCGCCTGGTTACCCCAGCTCCTCTTGCTGGCAGGATTGACATTGAGCGACGCGAACCCAGGCGATTATCTGCTTGAGAACTGGCTCGACATTCCGCGATTGCTCACAGCGGGACTGGCGATGGCCGCATACACTACGAGCCTGGCCCTGTTTTCCGCCTCCTTCACCACTAGACGCGCCTACGCCTCCGTGTTCCTCGTCGGGCTGTTCGTGATCACGACGCCGTTCACCACGGGTCTGGCGAGCCAATTGGCAGAGGACTATGAGGGTACCGCCGGCGCATGGGTCTCGATGTTCAACCTGAGCAACATCCCCGTGCACGTGAATGACCTGATCTTCGGCGAGGTCAGCTTGATCACTAGCGTCGCACCCGCGGGCGAGTTCTCGGGGTGGATTCTCATTGGCTGGTACTTGCTGTGGACTCTGGTTCCGGCGGGGCTCCTGTGGATGCGGTATAGGAAGTTGACACCATGACCATCAACTCGGAGCCGGTGGTCAGGGTCGATCATGTGTCGCGTTGGTTCGGGAGTGTCGTCGCGGTCAGTGATGTCTCCTTTGACATCAAACCGGGGATCACGGGCTTACTCGGCCCCAACGGCGCCGGCAAAACGACCCTGCTCCGAATGATCACAGGACTTGCCGACGTGTCCGACGGAACGGTCACGGTGTTGGATCAACCGATCCGGAACAACAGCGCGTTGTTCGGACGTATCGGCGTGATGTCGGAACACGAGACGGTCTACGGCTTCATGAAAGGCCGCGAGTTCGTCAAGATCATGGGCCGTCTCAGGGGCGTGTCCGACCTCGATGCCGCCGCCGACAGGGCGATCGAGCTCGTCGATCTCGTCGAGGCCTCACACCGCCCCATGGGCACGTACTCCCGGGGCATGCGTCAACGGATGAGACTGGCGGCGACCCTGGTTCATGACCCGGACATACTGATTCTGGACGAACCGCTGAACGGGGCCGACCCTCTGCAGCGGGTGCAGTTTCAAGATCTGATGCGGCGTTTTGCGGCCGATGGCCGGACGATCGTGCTCTCCTCTCACATCCTCGAGGAGGTGGAGCAGGTCGCGGACACGGTCCTCCTCATCGTCAACGGAAAGCTGGCGGCCTCGGGAGGTTTTCGTGCCATTCGGGCGGCGCTGGACAAGAGGCCGTACCACGTACGGGTGATGTCCGACTCACCCCGCGAGCTGGCAGCGGCGGTCGTGACACTCGACTCGGTCGAGGCCGTGAACATCGATCCTGACGGGGCGATCGTTGTGTTGAGTAATAACGTGCGAGCCCTTCAGATCGAGCTTCCTTTACGGGCGGAAGCGGCGTCGATCAGGCTCTTCGGGGTCGAACCCATGGACGATTCGCTCGAGAGTGTGTTCGGGTACCTGGTGGACGGTTAGAGGCCTAGTCATGAGTTCCGTCTATCTGCTCACGCTCAGCCAGCTTTCGGGCCGATGGCGGCTGCTGGTCATGTCCGTGCTCGCGTTGATGCCCATCGTCCTCACCGAGAGTCTCGTGCTGGTCCCCAGCGGGGCGTCCGTCGACGAGTTCGAGCTCATCGTTCTCAACACGATGCTCGCGGGCTCGATCACCCCCCTGGTGGTCCTGGCGATCGCGACGGTCGCCTTCGGCAACGAGGTGGAGGATCGCACGCTCGCGAATCTGACCCTCGCTCCGATCCCGCGGTGGCAGATCGTCGTACCGAAGCTACTCGCGACGGTCAGTGTTGCAGCGCCGTTCATCGCGATCAGCTCGCTCGCGACGAGTCACGTGGCGTTCAACGCCGATGCGACCGCCACGATCGCAGTTACGGTCTCGACCTTGGTAGGGCTGGCACTGTATTCCTCCGCCTTTGTCTGGCTCGGCCTCGCCACCACCCAGGCCGTTGGAGTTGGACTGCTCTACATCGTCCTCTGGGAAGGCTTCTTCACGACCTATATCTCGGGTGTGCGTCTCTTCAGCATTCGCGCCTATTCGATCGCGTTGATGCACGGATTGGACGAACGACGCTTTGCCGACACCGAGAACCTCGGCTTCGGCGTGACGGTCGCCGTTTCGGTCGTGGTGTTCTTCGGTTTTCTGCTGCTGACGATCCGCAAACTGCGCAACATGGACGTGCCCTAGCGGGAGGCCCGACCGCTCCTCAGTCCCCCTGCAACACCCCCTCCCAAGAGCGATGAAACCTAAACCAGCCCGTCGCGCGTATCCCAACGTGCGGCGTCTTCCGTTCCCGTTCGCGGGTGTACATCTGTCCACGAGCCTGCAGATTCTTCACGTCTCCCACAGCCGGAACGAGACCAATGCTCCGGTCATGACTTTGTGCAACCACTGGGGCCAAGGCCCTTCCTTTCTACTAGCGGCCCCGTAGCGGGCCCGGAGGCTGAAACGTGTCCCTACCCATGGCGGAGCAACCCCATCTACCTCTCTTCGAGGACTGGTCACCGCAGATGGGCATCGCCGACTGCGGCGATAGCGACTGGACTCCCCCTCGCCGAACGACGTGCGGCAAGCTGCCCATCCACCCCGGCGCCATGGGGATCCAGTTCGGGCAGAGCGTCTTCGAGGGTTGCAGGGCCTTCTGGAACGGAACGGATCCCGCGCGGCTCTTCCGTATCGACGAACACTACAGCCGCCTGGTCACGTCGTGCGAACGCCTACGAATGCCCGTCCCTCCGGAGCAACTCTTCGTCGAAGCCGTGGCGAATCAGTTGCAGGACGCGACTAGCTGGTCGTCTCCGTTCCCGAGCGAGACACTCTACATTCGTCCGGTCGTCTTCGGCCAAGACGACCACGTGATGCCCATTCCGTCGGCCCGCACGACGTTCGTGGTTCTCACCGCGCCGCTGCGCCTGTTTCCCGGAGAGCCGCTAGTACTGTTCGCCGAGAGAGAGTTCAGCCGAGCCGCAAAAGGGGGACTGGGGCACGCCAAGACGTCCGCGAACTACGCTCATCAGTACTTGCCGACCTGGCGCGCGAAAGAAGCCGGTTGCGACGCGGTTCTGTGGCTCGATGCGGAGACCCACGAACGGATCGAGGAGGCGAGCACGATGAACATTTTCATGGTTATCGGTGAGGAGCTCGTCACACCGTCGCTGCAAGACACGATTCTTCCGGGGATCACGCGTCGCTCGGTGATCACCCTCGCCCGCGAGCGCCACGGACTGAAGGTCGTCGAGCGCCCGATCACCTTGACCGAAGTAGCCGAGGCAATCGAAGACGGCACCCTGACAGAAGTGTTCACAGCGTCGACGGCTCTGCAGATTCGCTCTATTGCTCGCATCGTCGACCGGGAGCGGAACATCGACTTTCCGCAGGAGACACCGTGGATGGATCGGCTGCGTCGGGATCTCGACGCGATTCAGCGCGGCGAAGCGGACGACGAGTGGGGATGGATCACCGAGGTGCCGGTCCTATAGCCGAAACAGCCCCTGAGCGCTTATGCTCGGGATCACTGCAGCCTCCACCCGCCCTATTCGAAGGGCATCATAACGTTTGAGGAGCATCCCAATGAGCGACACCAAGAGGTTGTTTTCCCGGCCCACGTTTAGCAGAATATGCGCCATCGCCCTGGCCGCGGCATCGATAGGATTTGTTCAAACCGCCTCCGCCCAAACCGCCGCGAGCGACCTCGAATCGGAATTCTTTCTCGAGTTACTGCTCGACGTTGATCCCCAACTCGATGCCGGCCCCACGAGCATCGCGCCAGTCACCGGCGGAACTTTCGGTGGCCCAGAAATCCAAGGAACCGTACATCCGGGAGGCGCCGACTGGATTACACAGGTCGCGGGCCACAGCAGTCTCGACGTGCGCATCACTCTCGAGACCGATGACGGCGAATTGATCTACATGTCCTACACCGGAATCGTCAGCGCAGGAGCAGGCGGACTGTACTGGAGAGTACGACCCATCTTCCACACCGCGTCAGAAAAGTATGACTGGCTCAATCATACTGTTTTCGTGGGCAAGAATAAGCAGGTGGCTGGTAAGGTTGCCTACGACATTTTCCGGATACTCTGAGCGAGCAGAAGCGCTGAGCCGCCTGGAGACCCGCGTGAGCGCAGCTAGAAGCTGATCCAGATCCCCCCGTTGAACGCCCTCCCCTCGAGCGGCGCCCACACGTCGGTGATCCACCGACCATCCGGCGTCCGATTCGGACGGAGCAGAGGATCGTACCGCGTCTGTCGAGTATCCAGGATGTTTTCAGCGTTCAGGAAGACACGGACGGGACCGAAGCGCCAGTCGATGAGTAAGCCGAGTATGAAGTGCTGTTGGGAGCGACTCCGGTAGGGATCGTCATCGAGTTCCTGCTTTCCCATGTAGTAGGCCTCCACGCCGATTCGGCCCCTCCCCTCGACTTCATACGCGCCCACGACCCCCGCGGAGTGCCGGGGCGTCAGCGGTACCTCCCGACGCCCCTCCGCCTGCGGATCTGGCTCGGTCGAGCGCAGAAAGGCGTGCGATCCGATCAACCGCCACGGCCCCTGACGGAGAGCCGCGAAGGTCTCCGTGCCCCAGGTGTCCACGGATCCCTCGGAGGCGTTGCGGATGGTAAGCGTGCCATCGCCGTTACGGACGGTCTGGAGCGGATCGTCGATCGTCGAGGCGAAGGCGCTCACGTTCAGTTCCACTGGGCCGAAGCTCCGCCCGATGTCGATCATCGCGCTCCGGGCGCGCTCCTCGAGCCACCCCTCCGGCTCGATGAGCCGCCGGAGCCCGACCGCCTCCACCTCCTCGGTGAAGGGCGTCGGAGCGAAGAAGCCCGTGCCCGCCGAGATCCGGGCCACCCACTCCGAGGCCCGCGCCAGGATCGAGATACGGGGGCTGAGGTAGCCGCCGAACTCGCTGTGCCGGTCGTAGCGGAGGCTCGCGGCGAGTGTCATCCAGTCCGCGACCTCTAACTCGTCCTGTGCAAACACCGCGGGGACGATGTAGTTGAAGGAGAATGTCGGAAGATCAGTGTGCTCGTACACATCGGCTTGGAACGCCAAACCGACGACCCAGAGGTGCCGTCCGTCCTGTCCCGAGAGAGCGACCTCGGCGAAACCGGTCCGGTGCTCGTCATTCTCCCGGGCGTCCCCGAAAAAATGGTCGTGCCGCTGCAGGGAGCCGGATGCGCGTGCCGACATGATACGAAGGCCCGAGAATACCTTGCGGCCACTGAATCCCGCGTCGACGCGACGGGTGTCGAGTGACTCAACGTGGACCGTCCCCGCCGGAGTGAGCGAGCCGGGTAACGTCCCGCCCGACCGATCCTCCAGCATCCCGCCCACGGTCAAGATCGCCGCCCCTCCCCTGCCGTCGTCCCAGAAAAAGCGTGGGCGGACGGAGATTCGACGGAAGGTCGGGACATCCGCCCAGCCATCGGAGTTCACGTCTGCGTGGTCCTGACGATGCGCGCCGGCCAGCAGCGTGTAGCCCCAGCGGTCGTTCAGTTCGTCGGCCAGCCAACCCACCGCGTCGGTCCCGTCCAGGGTGCTATGGTTCAGGATGAACTCGCGCGCCGGGTCCGGGCGTCGAGAGATCAGATTCACCACGCCTCCGAGCGCGGTCGGACCGTAAAGAGCCGACGCCGCGCCCTTGATCACCTCGACACGCGCCAAATCCATGGGCGGTACCTGGAGTGGTCCCAGGGCACCGGCCTGTCCGCCGTAGAGGGGCATGCCGTCGGTGAGAATCTGCGTGTATCGGCCCCGTAGACCCTGAATGCGGACGCTCGCGCCACCCAGCGACGGCGCGGTCGGCTGCACGCGAAGACCGGCCGTCTCATTGAGCAGCATGGCGATGTCTCCGGGAGTCATGAGGAGCTTCTCCTCCACCTCCTCCCGTGAGACCGCCTCGATCCGGAGCGGTTCGTCCTCAATGCGTCTCTCGGTCCGACCGGAGGTCACGACGATCCCGTCCGTCTCGATCGCCACGACCTCCAGCAGCACCGTCACGGTCGTGTCCCGGGCTTCGGCCAGAAAGAGCTCCACCCGTGAAGGAGAGAACCCGATGCGATCCGCCTCGATGACGTGTTGACCGAGCCCCAGCGTGAGCAGAGCGACTCCGTCGGCGTTGGTCAGGCCGATGACGTCCGACGCAAGGATACGGACCCCTGCGACCGGGCCCGTCGCGCTCTCGGCCCGGATGGTAACCGTCGCGGTCTGTGCCTGGGCCCCCTCTGCCATCAGGCCGGGAAGCAGCGCGATAACGGCGGTCGGAAGCCAATGGGAGAACTTCAAATGCGCGTACCACATTGCAGGCATTCCAGGATGTCGCGGGCGGTCTTAGCCACGATCTGGTCAGCGACACTCAGCAGCATCAAGACGTGTTGGTCAGCATGTCGGTAGAACGCGAAGCGGCCAACCTCCCTTTCATGACGGCCTCGAGCGTCTCCCGCTCGTGCTTCATATAGCCCTTACACGTCTCGACGAGATTGGGGAGTTCGTCGTGCCGTTGCTTCAGCAGTACGTCGATGTTCGACCAGTTCTTCGTCACTGTATGCTTCAGCCGGACGAGGTTGTTGTAGATCGTCACGAGGTAAACGCCCGTGACGGCCACCAACCTGAGCCGCACGTATTCGATAATCCCCATGGCTTCGTCTTCCTGCGGGTTTCGAGAACCCACGACACAGATTGAATGTCCTACTGAAAGATAGCTAGTGACCCGACTACCAGCGGTAGCCTTTTTTTTGTAGCGCCCTGCCTCTCTGTGAAGATTCGCGATGTCGGTGTAACGTGCCCGGTAGAACACGCATCCGCCGACTGGAGACCCCCGATGATTTCGGCCGAACGGCCCCACACGAAGCAGTACGTCGAAGTCCACGGCCGGAAGATGGCCTACCTCGAGGCTGGATCCGGGGACCCGATCGTGTTTCTGCACGGAAACCCGACCTCGTCGTACCTGTGGCGAAACGTGATTCCTCACCTGGAGCAGACGGGACGCTGCATCGCACCCGACCTCATCGGTATGGGCGACTCACAGAAGCTCGATGACTCAGGCCCCGACAGTTACCGCTTCGTCGAGCACCGGCACTACCTCGACGGTCTGCTCGACGCGCTAGGCGTCGATTCGAACGTCACGTTTGCCATACATGACTGGGGTTCAGCGCTTGGGTTCGACTGGGCCAACCGACACCGCGACAGCATCAAAGGCATCGCGTACATGGAGGCGATCGTTCGCCCGGTGACCTGGGACGATTGGCCGGAGGCCGCGGTATCGCTGTTCCAGAACTTTCGCTCGCCTCAGGGTGAGACCATGGTTCTCGAAAAGAACATCTTCGTCGAAAACGTCCTGCCAGCGAGCGTGATCCGAGATCTGACCGACGCCGAGAAGACCGAGTATCGCCGTCCCTATCTGGAAGCAGGCGAGAGTCGTCGGCCCACCCTGACCTGGCCTCGCGAGATACCGCTCGAAGGTGAGCCGGCTGACGTCACGGAGATCGTTCAGAATTATGCAGATTGGCTCTCGGTGAGCGACGTGCCGAAGCTGTTCATCAACGCGAACCCGGGAACAATCCTGATCGGCGCACAGCGGGAGTTCTGTCGCGGTTGGCCGAACCAGACGGAGGTCACGGTGGCCGGTAGGCACTTCATCCAGGAAGACTCACCCGACGAAATCGGCGCGGCGATTGCGAACTGGCGCGCGAAACTCCCATGATCTCGGCTGAGCAACCCACGAGGGTCTATTCGTGAATCAAGTTCTGGAAGGCATCCGAGTTCTCGACTTCGGCCGCTACATTGCGGGCCCCTACTGTGCGTGTCTGCTGGGTGACATGGGCGCCGACGTCGTCCGAGTGGAGAAGAGCGGCGGCAGCGAAGATCGTTGGGTGGTCCCGATCGCCGAGGGGGGCGAAGGCAGCCTCTTCATGCAGATGAACCGCAACAAACGCGGCATCACGCTGAATCCACGCAGTGACGAGGGCCGAGAGATCGTGCGCAAGCTGGTGGCCACGAGCGACGTCGTCGTCGCCAATCTCCCTCCCCAGACGCTCGAGTCGATGGGGCTCGACTACGCGACGCTCTGCGAGTCGAAACCCGACATCATCCTGTCGACGGTTTCCGCGTACGGCCACGGGGGGCCCTGGAGTCATCGGGTGGGATTCGACGGCGTTGCACAGGCGATGTCGGGGGCGATGCACATGTCGGGGCACGAGGAAGAGCCCATGCGCAGCTACTACCCTTGGGTCGACTTCACGACGGCGATACTCACCGCGTTCGGAACCATGGCGGCGATCCTCGAGCGCCAGAAGACCGGACGCGGGCAGCAGGTGGAAGGATCACTGCTGATGTCGGCGTTGACGGTGGGCAACACAGCGCTGATCGAGCAAGACGTCATCCAACCCGATCGTGTGGCGACTGGCAATCGGGCTCAGACGGCCGCGCCTTCGGATTGCTTTCGCACGAAGGATGGCTGGGTGCTGATGATGGTCGTCGGCCAGCCCCTCTTCGAGCGGTGGGCGGATCTGATGGGCGAGCAGCATTGGCTGGAAGACCCGCGCTTCAAGGACGACCTTGCACGCGGCGACAACGGCGAGGTAATCAGCGAGCGGATGGCTCGTTGGTGCGAGAGTCGCACGACGGAGCAGTGCCTGGCCGAACTCGACGCGGCGCGGCTTCCTGCCGGTCCCGTCTTGGCACCGCAGGAGGCCCTCGATCACGAGCACATCCGGGCCATGAGGTTCATGCTCGCGGTCGACTACCCTGGCCTCACCAAGCCAGCGCCGGTGGCCGATACGCCTGTGCGCCTCTCAGAAACCCCGGGCAGTGTTCGCCACCGCGCACCGGTCCTGGGTGAGCACACAGGTGAGGTGCTGGCCGAGATCGGCTACGACGAAGCGGCAGTCGCGCGACTGCATGAAGCTGGGGTGGTCTAGGGCGCTCCCGACATCACTACGGAAGGGCCAAGATCAACACCGTTGGAGAACCGGCATCCTCGAGGCGCCAGTCCAAAATGGACGGATCACCCAACGTGACCGCCACGTACTGCTTCCCGTTAACGGAATAGGTCACCACGCCCCCACCGATCGGCCCTCCCGTCGGGAAGCGGTACAGCTCCTCCCCGGACTCGGTGTGGAACGCCACGAGGTCTCCATTCAGCTCCCCGACGAAGACCAGATTCCCTGCTGTAGTCGTCAGAGCTCCGAGGACGGGCATGTCCGATTGGTAAGCCCAGCGCAGGGAGCCGTCGGAGGCGTCGACGGCGGTCACGCGACCCTCCATTCGCTCAGCGGGCCTCACGAACCCGCCCAGATACATCTGACCGGGCACGAACCGCACCTCTTCGGCGAGCGCATATATTCCGCACCAATCCACCGCGCCGACGAAAAGCAGGTTGGTCCGTGGGTCGTACGCCGGCCCGTTCCATAGAACACCGCCCTCTAGCCCAGGGCAGACACGCACGCCTTCCGTCGTGAGTGGCGCGTCGACGTTCTCGATCGCCGTGATGGGGGTCTCGTACAGGCGCTCGCGGGAGTCCCGATCGAGCACACGCAGGAAGCCGTCCTTCCCGGAGGTCGCGACGAGGTTACGCTCCCGACCATCGACGGTGGTCCTGAACAGCGGGCTCACCTGCGTCAGATCCCAGTCGTGAGCGTCGTTGGGCACGAGCTGGTCGTACCAACGGATATCGCCGGTGCGGACGTCCAGCGCGACGATCGAATTTGTGTAGAGGTTCGCGCCCGGCCTCAATTCCGCCGGAAGGTCCGGAGCCGGGTTCGTCACCGGCACATACAGCTCCTCGCTTTCCGGGTCGAAGGAGAGCGGCGTCCAGACGGCTCCCCCGCCCAAGACAATGTTATTTGGATTCGGCCACGTGCCGGTGCCGTCTTTCGCCCCCGGGACGGTATTGAAGCGCCAGACTGGCTCCCCATTCTCCAGGCTGAATGCGCCAACCCATCCTTCGATCGCAAACTCGCTCAGCGCGGGCCCGATCACGATCAAGTCGTCGTAGATGAACGGAGGCATCGTGAACGTCTCGCCGACGGTGACATCAGCCGCTTTGCGCGCCCAAAGGAGTTCTCCGTCGGCGGCGTCGAGAGCGATGAGATAGCCGTCAGAGGTAGCGCGGACCACGCGTCCGTCCTTTATGGCCACACCCCGGTTATTGAGGCCGAGTCCCCGCTGCTGAGGCTGCCATTCGTGTCGCCAGTGAAGCTGGCAGGTCGCCGCGTCGAAGGCGACGGTCGAAAAAATGCTCGTCACATACATCACACCATCATGTACGATCGGCCCGGATTGAAAGGGCCCGGGCACGCCCATGTCGAAGGTGCACACCGGTGCGAGGTCCGCGACGTTGGCGTCCGTGATCTGGGCGAGGTCGACGTATCGCCGGCCGGAGTAGTCGTGTGTGTGGTAGAGCCAATCACGACTGTTCTCGTGAGCTGCATTCAGTTCCGCTTGCGTGGGACCACGCCCGAGCGGGGCCAAGCCGCGTTCTCCGCGAATGAACACGGGCGCCGCCCCCCGATCAGGGACCGAGGCAAGACGGCTCTCGATCGTGACGGCGCTCAGCGCAGTCGCTTCGGCGGTGAGAGCCCGGTTGCCGGCCGGATATCCGTTGCGTTCCAGCAAATAGGCGAGGACGTCGAGGTGTTGTTCGTCGGAGATCGTGCCCACCCCACCTTCGGGCATCGTGGTCCGCATGATAAAGAACAGGTCGTCGAGCGTTACACCCGGCCGTTCCCACGACTGCACGAAGTACTCGCCTGTTAGTGGAGGGGCCGAGCCGTCGTCGAGCGCTGCGCCGTGGCAAGACGCGCACTGGGCTGCGTAGATGTCGCTCCCCCGAGCGGCCTGCGCCGCGGTGAAGTAGCCGGTGTCTCCAACCCCAGGGGCCTGGGCCCTGGCAGTGCTCGAGCAGACGGCAAGTGCCACCGTCAGTGACACTGCAAGTCCCAAGAATCGTGCTTCGGACACGGCTCCCCCTCGCTGATTGTGGGCGATCACTCCGGAATCTGCCGTCCCAGCGGCCCCGCCGCATCCTCCCTAGCCGGATTCTGGAGTAGAAGCCCTCAGTTTGATTCGCCTAAGCCTCGTTCCCATCCTTTATCGAAGCCACCAACCGCGTAGATGGCGATAGGCTTCTCGATCACGGGGTACTCAAGCCAAGACGCCGTCCACGACCCTCCCGCTTACGTCGGTCAGTCGGAAATCGCGGCCCTGGAACTGGTAGGTCAGCTTGGTGTGGTCGATGCCAAGCAGGTGCAGCATGGTGGCGTGGAGGTCGTGCACGTGCACCGGGTCCCTGGCGATGTTGTACGAGAACTCGTCGGTCTCGCCGTAGCTCATTCCGGGCTGGACACCACCCCCGGCCATCCAGATGGTGAAGCAACGCGGGTGGTGATCGCGTCCGTAGACCTCTTCGGTGAACCTGCCCTGGCAATAGACGCTGCGTCCGAATTCTCCACCCCAGACGACCAACGTATCGTCGAGCAGCCCTCGCTCCTTCAGGTCCGTGACCAACGCCGCTTGGGGCTGGTCAACGTCGCGAGCCTGGTTGCGGATGCCGCTGGGGAGTCGGGTGTGTTGGTCCCAACCTCGATGGAAGAGCTGGATGAAGCGCACGTCGCGCTCGGCCAGTCGCCTGGCGATCAGGCAGTTGCGCGCGAACGACCCTGCCCTTCTGGAATCGGGACCGTATCGCTCGAATGTGCTGTCCGGCTCGTCCGACAGGTCGGTCAGCTCGGGCACGGAGGTCTGCATGCGATACGCCATTTCGTACTGAGCGATGCGGGTGCTGGTCTCCGGGTCGCCGAACTCGTCACGAGTCTGCTGGTTGAGCTTCGCCAGATCGTCGAGGAAGCGCCGCCGGGTGTTTTCGTCGACTCCGGGAGGATTCGACAAGAAAAGAACGGGATCGCCCGTCGGGAGGAATTTGACCCCCTGGTGCTCAGTGGGGAGGAATCCGCTGCCCCAAAGCCGGTCGTACAGCGGCTGACCGCCGTTGCCGGAGCCGACCGAGACCATCGCAACAAAGGTCGGCAGATCTTGATTCATGCTACCGAGCCCATAGGACAACCAGGCGCCGATGCTCGGCCGGCCCGCGAGCTGCGCTCCGGTCTGGAAGAACGTGATACCCGGGTCGTGGTTGATGGCCTCCGTGTGCATCGACTTGATGAAGCAGAGGTCGTCGGCGATGGCGGCGGTGTAGGGCATCAGCTCGCTGACCCACGCCTGCGACTGGCCGTGCTGGCTGAACTCGTAGACCGACGGAACGATGGGCAGGCTCTGCTGCTCTGCAGTCATGGTCGTCAGGCGTTGGTCGCCACGGACGGACGGCGGGAGGTCGGTCCCGGACAGCCGGGCGAGACTCGGCTTGTAGTCGAACAGCTCGTGCTGGGACGGTGCGCCCGACTGAAAGAGATAGATGACCCGTTTGGCCTTGGGCGCGAAGTGCGGAATTCCGGGCAGCCCGGGCGGCACCTGCTGGCCGGCGACGGTCTGCCCACCGACGGTTTGGCCCGCGACGGCCTGGGCACCGAGATCTTCGTTGAACAGCGTCGCCAACGCGGCCACACCGACGCTGGTGGTGGCCATCTCGAGAAAGTGCCGGCGAGTGAGTAGCCACTCGTAGTCGAGGATAGGATCCATCGGTTCAGTCCTTGGGGGTCAGTCCCTCGTAATCGTCTGGTCTAGGTTCAGGATCAGGCTGGCCACCATCTGGTACGCGGCGAGCTCGGCGATGTCCAACGTCTCGTTACGCGGCGACTCCCCAGCGCTCACGAGGAGCAGAGCTCCCGCCCGATCAGTCTGGTACTGATCGAAATGCCCAGTGAAGGCGTCGGCCAAAATCGATCGCGTCTCCAGATCAGGCTCATGCGCCGTCGCCAACCGGTACATGTACGAGACGCTCTCACCGACGGTCGTGCCCTCCCCCATCGCCCGTTCCGCCAACGCCCGCGCCGCTTCGGCGTACGTCACGTCGTTCATCAGGTTCAGAGCCTGTAGCGGCGTATTGGTTCTGGTCGGGCCGAGGATGTGGACTTCGCGTGTCGACGCGTCGAAGGTCACCATGGCGGGCGGCCCGCGCGTTCGCTTCCAGAACGTGTACAGGCTCCGCCGGTACAGATCCTCGCCCTGAGACTGCCGGTAGACCTGGCCTCGTTCCACGATGTCGTCCCACAGCCCCGCCGGTTGGTACGGACCGACCGAGGGCCCCCCAAGGCGCTCGCTGAGCAAACCTGAGATCGCCAGCGCTTGGTCGCGAATCATTGGCGCGGGCAAACGAACACGCGTTGAACGAGCCAGCAAGCGGTTCTCCGGGTCCCGCTCGAGCAGCTCCGGGGACACGGCGGACGACTGACGATAGGTGGCGCTCGTCACGATCGTGCGCTGCATCTCCTTCACGTCCCAACCCGAATCGATGAAGGTCGTTGCCAGCCAATCGAGCAGCTCCGGGTGGCTCGGGAAATCGCCCTGCGCACCGAAGTTGTCGGCGGTCTTGACCAGGCCGGTCCCAAAGTACATCTGCCAGAAGCGGTTGACGGTGACCCGCGCGGGGAGCGGGTTCGTGGGATCGACAAGCCATCGGGCGAACGCAAGCCGGTTCTTTTCCTGGCCTTCGGGAAGTGGGGGAAGCACCGAAGGCACGTCCGGAGTCACGAGTTCACCGGGATTGTCGTACGCCCCGCGGATGAGCCGGTATGCGTCGCGCTTCGGCTGGGCCTCCTCCATCACCATGACCGTTGGAAAACTGTCCCACAGCTCCTTGCGTTGGCGCTCAAGATCGTTGACGCGGCGGAAGGCTCTCTGGATATCTCGGGGCGCGTACTGGTTCAGGAAACTGAGTCGAAGCTTTTCAGCCTGGGCCGCGGTTCTCCGGTCCGGCGCGAGCTCGGCGATCTCACTTATTGACTCCGCCGTCGCCACAACGGTCGCCTCTTCGGGCGTCAGGACCGCGCCGTAGATGCGAACATCGTCGATGTTGCCCTGAAAATTCGGCTTCGAAGACCCGCTGGCGCCGATGCGTAGGGGCTGCGACTGAGGCAGGCGGTTCCCGACCAGGTCGAGCAACGGCGTGAACTCCACCGGGCGGCCGTCGAAATAGAAGCGCATGCCGCCCGGTGCCATCGTGCCATCATAGGTCACCAGCACGTGATGCCACTCGTTGAGTGGCAAAGTCGCCACCGTCTCGGCGGCAACTCCGTCGTCGAGCACGCGCGTGGACATACTCAACCGGACCTTACCCTCTTCGAGGTAGAGTCCCCAACCGACTTCACCTTGGTCGCCACCGCTCGCTCGCGAGACGATCACACCGGTTTCCGACGTGGGATAGAGCCAGACGCTAAGACTGAACTCGTCCACATAGTCGAGGTTCGGGCTGCGTCCCGCGTCTATGAACCTCTGCCCGTCGAAGCTGGCCGCCACTCCTTGCCGACCGGGGACGAAACGCGGTAGGCCACCCTCCAACGTCGCGCCGACCCGCTGACCAGCGTGCACACCCGCGATGTCGCCATCGAACGCGTGGTGAGCCAAGAGCTGGTCACTCAGTACCCAATCGATCTCCTCGGATGCGCCCAAAGCGTCTTCCCATCTCGTTTGCGCGGCGGGCACTTCGTCCTCAAGGCGAGAAAACGCCTCGCGCGCCTGGCTGAGCTGGCCATCGAGTTCGGCGAGCCGAGCCTGTTGTTCGGTCGTGGGGGCCGTGATGAACGGCGGCGAGTTAACGTACTTGAACCCCTTTCCGCGCTCGGGGATGTTGTTGAAGAGCGCGAACATCTTGTAGAACTCAATCTGCTGGATCGGGTCGAACTTGTGATCGTGGCAGCGCGCACAGCCCGTCGTCAGCCCAAGCCAAACGGCCGACGTCGTCGCGACGCGATCGACCGAGTATTCGACCAGGAACTCGGCCGGCACGATCCCACCTTCCGCGTTCAGGCTGTGGTTGCGGTTGAAGGCGGTGGCGATGCGCTGATCGAGTGTCGCGTCCGGAAGCATGTCACCGGCGAGCTGCTCGATCGTGAACTGATCGAACGGCATATTGCTGTTGTAGGCGTCGATCACCCAGTCCCGCCAACGCCACATGGTTCGCTCGCCGTCGGTCTGGTATCCGTTGGTGTCAGCGTACCGGGCGGCGTCCAGCCACTCGACGGCCATCCGCTCGCCGTATCTGGGTGACTCCAGCAACCGATCGACTACCGCCTCGTATGCACCAGGCGAGTCATCGGTGAGGAAGGCGTCGACCTCGGCCATCGTCGGTGGCAATCCGGTCAAATCCAAGGTCAAGCGGCGAATCAAAGTGGCCCGGTCAGGCTCGGGAGCGGGGCTCAGACCTTCCTGCTCGAGCCGCGCGAGAACGAAGTTGTCGATCGGGTTGCGCACCCAGTCTCGTGATGCGACCGGCGGGAGTGCGGGACGCTGCGGAGCGAGGAAAGCCCAATGACTATTCCGCTCCGCTCCCTGATCGATCCACCTCCGGATCGTCTCGATCTCCTCGTCGGTGAGAGCCTCACGATTGAAGGGCATGCGGTCCTGCTCGACTTCAGCGGTGATCCTCTGATATAGAGGGCTCTCTTCAGCGTTTCCTGGAACGATGACCGCGCCGCCGAATTCGGGGCGATCCGCGAAAAAACCCTCGGGTGTGTCCAGTCGGAGGCCCCTACGGCGCCGGTCGTCGGCCGGTCCGTGACACGTGAAGCAGTTCTGCGACAAGATCGGACGAACTTCTCGGGCGAAGTCGACGGGCAGATCGGAACCGGCCACCTGCTGCGCGGCGCCGGGATTCCCGTACAGACAACCGCCGAGCACCAACGCGAAGACGCCGACTGACTTGAGGGTGTTCCGAGATGTGATCGTCATAGCAGGCTCCTGGACGATGGTAGGCCGCGGGCCCGCAGCAAGCAAGATTCCTACGGCGTCTAACGTGCCAGAAACATCAGGGTGCATCCGTAACCCACATTCTTGCTTCGACGCTACTTCCGTCCAAGGACCCGCCGGCGACGTAGAGTTTGCCGTCGATGATGGCCGCGGCGGGCGAAGACAACGGCACGGGAAGCCTCCCGACCAGTTCCCACGCCCCTCCCGGAGTCAGAGCAAGGATGTCCGGATCGATCGACTTTGTGCCACCCTCTGGCGTCGTGTGACCACCGACCACATAGATGCGACCGTCGTGCACAAACGTGCCGCCCTCGGCATGCGAATGCCCTTTAGGTAGAGGGGGTCCGCTCGCCCATGAATCCGTCGCGGGGTCGTAGATGTCTACGCGCGCCTGATCGAGTTGCTCACTGTCGTGATGAAACTGCCCACCGATGGCGTAGATTCTTCCATCGACCGTCACAGTGGAGAACTGATTCCGGGGTGTGGGCATGGGGGCTGCGTTCTGCCACTGCACAGAGCCCCCTCCAAGCCTTCGCCACGCCTCCAGGTCGAGGACCCAGTGGTCAGCCGAGTCCGTATCACGATCCGCCTCCAATCCGCCGATGAAATGCAGGTTGCGTCCCACCAGCGCTAGGCCGCCGCCACCCCTCGTTTCCGGGAGCAGCGGAGCTGCCGTATAACGATCCTCATCGACGTCGTAGTTCCAGACCTCGGCGATCGCGTGGCCCCTGTAACCATCCTTGAACCCACCCGCGAACCACACGGTGCGGCCGTCCAGGACCGCGTTCATATGCGAGACCGCGCTCGGCATATCCTGGAACTGGGTCCAGCTGCCCTCGTTCGGATCGAAAATGTCCGAGCGTTTACTCGACCGTACGTTCTGGATATAGCCACCGAACAGGTAGATCTTCCCGTCGATGACGGCGGTGGCTGCCTCCCACTTTCCGATCGGCATATCGGGTAACGCAGTCCAGGCGAACTCCTGTGCTGCGGTGCTCCCGGGACCCACGATACCGGCGATCATGAGTGCGGCCAACAGCAGCGCGAATCGAGACACGGTTGCCTCAGCGGCCTCCCGTCGGGGGCGGAAGCGCCGCATCGAAGATGTCCAGCTGCTTCCCGCGCGGGTGTGCCGTGGCGGAGACCGCCGCTCCGAACTCCAGTACGATGTCATCCGTGCCTACCGCGTGCGTTCCCGGATCAGATCTGCGGTACGCGCCGCGCGTGCTTCGGAGATCTCACGGCCCAGCATGAGAGAGCGCTCGAGGTCCTCGAGTGAGAAACCGTCGATCGTCGCCTGGCCCGTCTCCATGCGCTGGGCCCACCGGACCGACAGGGGATCGGAAGCCATCATGTTGAGCGTGATGGTCGGGTCGTCATGCAGCCCGTCACCCGGTCCATCGACGAGTAGGCCTCTCTCTCGCAGGACGTCCCGTGAGCCTTCAGGCGCACGATAGTACTCGGGAATGTGAATCACCCGGGCTTCGCCCGCCCACTGGGCGGTCAGCGTCTCTGCGACGTTATTCATCCCGGAGCGGTTACCCCCCGAGTCGCCGATCAGGATGATGTTCTCGAAGCCGTGGACCTTGAGGCTATGCGCGATATCAGTCAGCAGGGCCTCGAACGTCTCCTGACGAAGGCTGATCGTGCCGGGGCTGCGCATGTGGCCTGATCGGGGTTCGATATCGCCCTCGGGAACCCACTTCACGATCGGTGCGCAGAGCGCATCACCCAAATTACGCGCGATCGCCTCACAATTAGCGTCGAGCACGTAATTGTGCTTGCCGGTCACGAGCCAGGGACCGTTCGGCTCGACACCGCCGGTCGCGATGATCGCGGTGGTCTTTCCAGCGGCCAGGGCATCGCGGATGTCCATCCACGTCATCTCCCCGAGCCACACCGTGTTGGCTACCGGCAACGGATTTGGCGTGTCCGAACAGTTGTAGGCGTTTTGACGGCAGTCACCGCCACCCATCGTGCGCGGATCGGGAGCGGGACGCTGAGCCTGAGCGCCTGCGGCACCGCCGCCGACGGATGCACCTCCACCTCGAGCGGCACCGCCGCCGGCTCGCGGCGGGCGAATGGGAAGAGGTAGAGTGCCTCCGTTTTCGATCGCCGCGTCGATCGCGGCAACGGTCTGGGTCGCCCGGAACGCTACGAGCGCACGGGCCAGTTCCAAATTCTCCACGCGATCGGCTAACGAGACACCGTTGATCGTGGCGAGGCCGGCCTCCACGCGCTCAGCCCAGCGGATCGAGGCTGGGTCGTCGATGAACATATTGAGCGAGATGGTGGGGTCGTCGTGCAGGTTGTCTCCTTCACCCCAAATCACGCCGTGTTCGTCCTCCAGGTACTGGGATGCGCTCGCGTAGTCGTAATATTCCTGGATGTGTGCCACGATCGGGCTGCCGCTCCACCGCTCCGTGAGCCGGCTCGCCACCGCGCGCTGACCGCCTTGATTTCCGCCGGAGTCGCCGAAGAAAATGATCGTCTCGAAGCCGTGCATCCTGAAGGAATGCGCGACGTCGGTGAGCATGGCCTCGAACGTCTCCTGGCGGGTGCTGATCGTACCCGGGCTCCTCATGTGGCCGCTCGGAGGCTCGATGTTGCCTTCCGGAACGAAGGGGATGACGGGAGCGCACAGGGCGTCTCCGAGTTGGCGGGCGACCGCCTCACAGTTGGCGTGTAACACGTAGTTGTGCTTGCCGGCCGCCAGCCAAGGGCCGTTCGGCTCCATGCCGCCCGTCGGGATCAGCACCGTCGTCATTCCCGCGTCAAGAGCGTCGCGCACGTCCATCCACGTCATTTCTTCCACCCAAACCGTCTTCGTCACTGGAAGTGGGTTCGGGGTGTTCGCGCAGTTGTAGACGTTGGCTTCACACTGCCCGCCGCCCAGGGATTCCTGAGCGCGGAGCTGTTGTGCGAGAAAGGGCGTGCTCACGACGAGCGCGAAGCTGACGGTCAGGGCGGTGTTCATGGTCGTCTCCGGGAGGTCGGTCTTTGGCACTCCAGACGTGTGCGGCTAGGAAGGCTGCTAAGTATTCAACGTTTGGTCTGAACGGGCAAATGCTTCGGGTTTGCCAGCCCCGAAACGCCCGATTCCACCGTGCGGAATCCAGCCCACAAAACAGATCCCAACGTTACACTGGCCAAAAGGTCACGATTGGCACTATTCTGTTTGCAAATTGGGCTTCCTCTACGCAGTAGCGAGTGAGGCAGGAATGAGAACAGTGAACGTCGTGTTGGTTGCGCTTGGTGTCTTGCTCGTACTCGTCGGGCAGACAGCGGACGCCGAGGTCGCGCCGCGACAGTTTCTGGCGCCAGCAACGGGGGCTACTTCAGAGGCCCGCCTAGCCGCCACGGTGGTCCCCGAAACGGTCGCCCCGACCGGAATCCGGGCCGTCGTCCCGGCCGCAATCCACGCAGTCGAGCCGGACGTCCCAGCCGAAGCGCTGACTGATGTCGTCCAGCAGTACTGCACCGGCTGCCACAACCCTGCCCGGCTCACGGGGAACCTGTCATTGGTGGACTTCGAGGTGGAGCGGGCCCCCGAAATGGCCGAGACCGCCGAGAAGATGATTCAGAAGCTCCGGGCCGGCATGATGCCGCCGCAGGGGCGGCCCCGGCCAGCGGGTGACACGCTCATGATGCTGGTGGAGGATCTGGAGAGGCGCATCGACGCGGTCGCCCTCACCAATCCCAATCCTGGGTCGAGGACCTTCCAGCGCCTCACCCGGGCGGAGTACGCGGCCGCCATTCGCGACCTCCTGGGACTCGAGATCGACGTAGCGGCCTTCCTGCCACTCGATACGAAGAGTGCCAACTTCGACAATATCGCAGACGTCCAGACGCCGTCGGCCACGGTAATGGAGGGATACCTGAGGGCGGCCGGCCAGATCAGCCGGATCGCCTTGGGTGACGCGGAAGCCGAGCCCAACTCAATCCAATATCGGATCCCGCGGACGGCCTCTCAGAAGGATTGGGTCGAGGGGGCACCGTTCGGGACCCGGGGTGGGGTTTCGGTGATCCACAACTTCCCAGCCGACGGCAAATACGTCTTCCAGATTGAGCCGTATGCACACCCGGAGGGCCAGGTCTTCGGGCAGACCATCGGGACCGAGCAAATGGAGGTCTCCATAGATGGTTCGCGGGTTGCTCTCGTGACCATTGATCGATGGATGCGCGAGTCGGAGCCAACCAGCCTCAGGATACTGACCGATTCCATCTATGTGCGGGCCGGCCCCAAGAGGGTCAGCGCGGCGTTCGTGCGCCGGTTCGAGGGCGAGGTGGATGACCTGATCCGGCCTATCGATCACACGCTCGCAGACGGCCAGATCGGCATAGGCCAGGGGGTCACGACGTTACCGCACCTGCAGCGGCTCACGATCCTCGGGCCGTACGAAGTCACCGGCATCTCGGACACACCGACCCGTAGCCTCGTTTTCAGTTGCCGCCCCACGTCGCCTGGTGAGGCCCGTCCATGCGCCGAGAGCATCATCGCTCGTGTGGCCACCCAGGCCTATCGGGGCCCCCTCGACGAGAACGACCTCAGGGGGCTCATGGGCTTCTACGATGACGGCGCCGTCGACGGCGGCTTCGAGGGCGGCGTCCGCATGGCGCTCCAGGCGATCCTCGCCAGCCCGCACTTCCTGTTCCGGATAGAGGAGATACCGGCGGGAGCTATTCCGGGCGAGGTCCACCGGATCAGTGACGTAGACCTGGCGTCCCGGCTTTCTTTCTTCATTTGGGGAGCCCCACCCGATCAGGAGCTCATTGAGCTGGCGGTTCGCGGCGAGCTCTCGGACCCGGGCGAACTCGAGCGGCAGGCGAGCCGGATGCTGGCCGACCCCCGTGCGGAGGAGGCTCTGGCCACCCGCTTCGGAGCACAGTGGCTCCGGCTCCAAGATCTGGAAGAGCTCAAGCCGGATGCGCTGTCGTATCCCTACTTCGACGACACGCTGGCCGAGTCCATGGTGCGAGAGACCGAGTTGCTGTTCTCGTATATCATCGGCGAGAACCGAAGCATCCTCGAGCTCCTGACCGCCGACTACACGTTCGTCAACGAGCGTCTCGCCCGGCACTACGAGATCCCGGGCATCACAGGATCGGGCTTCCAACGAGTCGTGTACCCGGACGACAGGCGACGGGGGGTCCTGGGGCACGGCAGTATCCTCGCTATGACGTCTCACGCCAACCGCACGTCGCCGGTTCTCCGTGGAAAGTGGGTGTTGGAGGTGTTGCTCGGGAGTCCACCCCCGCCGCCGCCGCCTGACGTGCCCGCCTTCGAAGAGACGGATGAGGCCGACGAGGGGCGCTCCCTGACCGTGCGCGAGCGCATGGAGGAGCATCGCTCGAACCCGGTGTGTATGGCCTGCCACCAGGTCATCGACCCGATCGGGCTCGCGCTGGAAAATTTCGACGTGACGGGCGCGTGGCGCGTTCGGGACGAGGGGAACCTCATCGATCCCGTCGGGGAACTGTACGATGGGACCACCTTGCGGAGTCCAGCCGACTTGAGGGCAGCCTTGCTGAGCCGTCCGGAAGTCTTCTACCGGATCTTCACGACGAACCTCATGGCCTACGGACTGGGCCGGCGGGTGGAGTACTTTGACATGCCGACGGTGCGTGCGATCACGCGCGACGCCGCCGAGAACGAATACCGTTTTTCTTCGTTCGTCCTGGGGGTCGTGAATAGCCCGGCCTTCCAGACGACGCAGACCCAGTAACTTCGAGCGAGGTCGAAACGATGCACTTCATCACAGGAAAGCACATCTCACGGCGGACGATGCTTCGCGGCATGGGCGCTTCTCTCGGCCTTCCACTGCTCGATGCGATGATCCCGGCCAGACGCTTGTGGGCCTCGACGCCTGCGGCCGCAGCGGTGAACGGTACCCGCTTGGTCTGCATCGAGCAGGTGCACGGAGCCGCCGGCTGCAACGACCTCGGCGCGTCCCTCAACCTCTGGTCGCCGAAGGCCACCGGGCGCGACTTCGATCTATCGCCCACGAGTATGAGCTCCCTGGAGCCCTTCCGTGACCACCTGACGATCGTCAGCGACACGGACTCGAGGATGGCCGATGCTTTCGCCCCCGAGGAGATCGGCGGGGACCATTTCCGGACCAGCGCCGTGTTTCTAACGCAGGCCCATCCGAAACAGACCGAGGGATCGGACCTCCATGTCGGAACGTCCATGGACCAGATCTTCGTTCAGCGACTCGGTCTGGACACACCCATCCCGTCTGTGCAGCTCTCCATCGAGAACGTGGACCAGGCAGGTGGCTGTGCGTACGGTTATGCGTGTGCCTACACGGACACCGTCAGTTGGGCATCCCCCAGCCAGCCGCTGCCCATGGTGAGGGACCCCCGAGCCGTCTTCGAGATGCTGTTCGGCGCCGGTGGCACGCCTGAGCAGCGCGCAGAGCGACGGCAAGCCAACCACAGCATCCTCGACTGGATGCTCGAAGAGATCTCCGCGCTTCAGCGGACGCTAGGGGAGTCCGATCGTCGTCGGCTCGACCTCTACACTGGGAACATCCGTGAGCTTGAGCAGCGTATCCAGAGGATCGAAGCTCAGAACGCGAGCCAGCCAGAGAGGGAGATCCCCAACGCACCAATGGGCGTTCCGGACGATTACGGCGAGCACATGGAGGTGATGTTCGACCTTCAGGTTCTCGCGTTCATGGCGGACACGACCCGCGTGTTCTCACTGAAGACGGGCAGGGACGCGTCGCCTCGGGTCTTTCCGGAGAGCGGTGTCACGACACCGTTCCACTCGTCGTCACACCACGGTGGTCGCGAAAGTCGCGTGCTAGACTTCGCAAAGATCAACTCGTACCACGTCGGTATGCTGCCGTACTTCCTGGAGAAACTCGAGAACACGATGGACGGTGACTCGAGCCTCCTGGACAAGACCATGGTCGTGTACGGATCCGCCATGGCCGACAGCAACCTCCACAACCATATCCGGTGTCCTCTGTTCTTGGTCGGCGGAGCCAACGGTCAGTTGGAGGGCGGCCAGCACGTGAGGGCGCCCTTGGGTACCCCCATGGCGAACGTCATGCTCGACATGCTGCACAAACTCGGCGTGGAAGACATCGAGACCTTCGGCAACAGCACGGGCACCTTCTCGATCTGAGGGGAGTGTCCCGACACTAGGGAGCACGACATGTCGGTAGCAAGAAGGAGGACCGGACTTCGGGTGGCGTCGATGGCGGCGCTCAGCCTCATGGTTTTTGCCGGGGCTACGCCGTACGAATCTCTCGTCGCCGATGCGGCGCAAAAAGGGGACCTGGAGGCGGTTCGCGCGCTGCTTCAGCAAGGTGCGGATCCCAATGCGGCCCAGCCGGACGGCCTCACGGGCCTGCACTGGGCGGCCCTGAATGACGAGCTCGGGATCGCCGAGATCCTGCTCTACGCCGGCGCCACGGTGAGCCCGGTCACGCGGGTCGGCGGGTACACGCCCCTCCACTTGGCCAGTCAAAGCGGTCATGGCGTGGTCGCACGAACCCTGTTGGAGGCGGGCGCGGACGCCAACGCCTACACCACCACCGGAGTCTCCTCCCTGCACTTCGCGGCACAGGCCGATGCGGCAGAGGCCATTCTTGCGCTTATCGAACACGGTGCCGAAGTGGACGCCAGGGATACGTTTTCGAACCGGACGCCTCTGATGTTCGCGGCGTACCGCGGCGCCGTCGAGGCGACCGAAGCGCTGGTCAGAGCCGACGCTGATATGTCGGCCACCACCGCCGTGAAGGACTACGTCGAGATCTCTAGAGCCGCCAGCACCGACCGGGCGCGTCGGAACCGGATCGTCGCTGCCGCCGAACCTCCCGAGCCCCGGCCTGAACGCCAACAGGCTCGTGGTGGCGGTGGTAACAACTCCCAGCGGGCCCCCTGTGTCGCACCGAGCCTGCCGGAGATCCGGTCTTCCACCGAGCAGATCGGACAACAGGGTGGGTTCGCCGCCCTCCACTTTGCCGCTCGGGAAGGACACATCGAGGCTGCTCGCCTCCTGCTGGGGTCCGGAGCAAACGTTGATCAGGTGACGGCGGGCGACCAGTCGACCGCCCTTGTGGTCGCGGCCATCAACGGGAACTACGATCTGGCGAGAACGCTCCTCGAAGCCGATGCGGACCCCAACCTGCTAAGTGACGACGGAGTGGGCCCGCTGTTCGCCACGCTCAACATCGAGTGGTCGCTCCGGACGTGGTATCCACAGCCGCAGGCGTTCCGCCAACAGCAGACGTCCTATCTGGACCTGATGGAGCTGTTGCTCGATGCCGGGGCCGACCCGAATGAGCAGACCCAAACGCACATCTGGTACGCCGCGTACAACGCGGGGAGGATGGGCGTGGACTTCACGGGAGCGACACCGTTCTGGCGGGCAGCCTACGCCGCCGATGTAGCGGCCATGCGGCTGCTGGCCGACAACGGCGCCGACCCGAACATCTGGACGCAAAACCTGGCGTGCACACGTGAGCCCGTCGACCCGGACGTACCGAGCAACCCAGTCAACGATGAGCCGGATCCGGACGATCCCTCCGGCCTGCCCGCTGTTGCCCATGGGGGACCGGCGGTCCACGCGATCCACGCGGCCTCGGGAGTGGGTTTCGGCACCTCCCGCGTCGCTCAGACGCACCGGTCCGCGCCTAACGGGTGGCTTTCCTCCATGAAGTACCTCATCGAAGAGCTGGGCGTCGATCCGAATCTGCGTGACAAGGACGGCCTCACGGCCCTCCACAATGCAGCGGCCAGAGGTGACAACGAGACGATCCTCTACCTGGTGAGTCAGGGGGCGGACGTCACCTTGGTCGGACGCCGCGGTCAAACCACGGCCGACCTGGCGAACAGCCCCGAGCAGAGGGCCCAGCCATTCCCCCAGACGATCGCACTGCTGGAGAAGTTGGGCTCGGAGAACAACCACAACTGTCGGACTTGTGGCGTCGGCGCAGCGCCGAACTGACCTGATGGGGAACGAGAGGGATGAGCAGGTGAAGAGATGAGTAGATATTTGTGCGCGCTCGCCGTTTTGACCGCGATGTCAATCCCCCCCGACGCAGCCGCGCAGGACAAGATCTGGAACCGCTACACCCTCGAGGACCTCGGGGGGGTCTTCGTCCGAACCGAGACCTCCGAGCCATGTGAGAGCGTGGGGGTGACGCGTCGGGATGTCCAGGTGGACACCGAGGCGATCCTGCTGGAGTCCGAGGTCGATCTGCTCACAGAGGGGGAGATGCTCAGGAACCCGGCATTACCCGAGTTGAGGATCACACTGGAGTGTGTAACAGGGGAGGACGGCGGGGCTGCAGGAGCCGTCGGGTACTCGGTGTCACTGAGGGTGCAGCAATCGGCCCAGATGACGCGAGATTCGCAGATCTCCCTGCCCGAAGCCGTCACCTGGTGGGCGACGACCGTGGGCGTCGCAGAGTCCGGAAGCGTCGATACGGCGCTCAAGGAGGATCTGCGGCTGACGCTCGAGGAGTTCGCTACGGCCTACATCGAGGCCAACACCGAGGAGGACGACTCGGGGGGGCGCTAGCTCACGCCGATGGCTACCGCCCCGCCGCCGCGCGTCCAATAAGAATCGTCTCGTCCGCGTCGGCCCCCCGCATGAGGAGCGCCAGAAAGCCCTGCTGAACGCGCTCCTCGATGTCCCGCGAGTTGGCCGTGATCATGTCGGCTAAGCCCACACGCTTCGCGTGGGCAAGGACTTCCTGGTTTCCCGCCTCCGCCGCTTCTCGATCACCGAGCGCACTCGTGAGGCTCCCGATGCCGCAGGCCAGGATGCTATAACCCGGCGTGTTGGCAATCTCAGTGACCGCCGCGAGAGCGCCGGCATCCTCGACCATGATCATGGCGAGAATCTCGCCCGCTGGGTTCGACGGCGACCACACGTCGGCCCCGGCCTCAGCGAAAAAGCTCACCGCAGTTCGCGCTTCCGCCGGGCTCCTAATGTGAGGCAGAACAACGCCGTCAGCACCGGCTGCCAGGATCTCCCTCACCCGAGTCCGTGTGACTTCCTCCCCGTCCCTCTCGATGGGTGGGATGCGCACCAAGAGGGTCTTCCGGCTGACGGCATCAGGACTCCGCAGCCCCTCGGCAATGGCGGCGACCGCCCCGGCGTCATACCCGCCCTCCAGGTTCAGAAAGAGAAAGTCATAGAGCGGATTCCGGGCCAACCGCTCGCCGCCCTCACGGGTATATACGGGCGCCTGCCGCTCCCCGCTCCGCCGCTGCTCAGCGGTAAGGGGACGCTCGTTGGGGACGAAGATGCCGAAGGCCGGCGTGCCCGCGGCCCACAGGTCGATGAGGACGTTTTCGTGCCCGAGGGCGCCTGAATCGTTACTTGGATCGCCACCGGAGGCGTCGCTGGAATCCGCCGCTCGGCAGGCCGTGAGACCTACGATCACCACTGCAGCGGCACCCACACAGAGTACGCGGCCCTTCATCATGCGCGTCGCCCTACCACATCCCTGGAGGCGCGACCCGGCGCATCGTCGCCTGCTCGAACGCGTAAGCCAACTCGATCAGTCGCTGCTCGCTGCAAGCCATCCCGGCGAAACTCACGCCGAAGGGGCGGGGCTGCAGGTCGAACCCGTCCGGCATCGACGGGCCACCGGTCGACTCGACGCGACCGAACGGGACGATCACGGTCGGATAACCTGGTCGGGCCAAGATGCCGGCGCCACCCGACGCTGGGAAGAGCAGCGCGTCCAACTCGAGGTCGGTCATCACTTCATCGATCCCGTGTTCTCCGTTCAGATACAGGTCACGCGCGCGATCGGCCTCGTACTCGGCACGGTCCTCCTCCAGGTCCACCCGGTCCGAGGCGTCGAGACGGGCCTGGCCGTACTTGAGCGTGCCGGCCCGCTCGTGAGCCAGATTCCACTCGCGCAGTTCTGTCAGAGTCTTTACGGGCGCAGACTCGCCCAACGTTGCGAGCCAAGCGTTGAAGTCCCGTTTCATCCCGTAGTTGAGCACGCTGCTGCCCCCCGCTGTGAGCAGGTTGCTCGTGGGATCCGGGTCGATCACGCTGGGGATGTTCGCCGGATCAACGATCGTCGCTCCTTGTGCCATGAGGATCTCGATCGCCTCGTCCATCACCCTCCTCGTCTCGTCCGACAGCCCACCCCGGAACCGCTCAGTTCCGGGGATCTGAACCGAGTCGTAGTACGAGGCTCGGGGGATGCCGATACGGGCCCCCCGCAGACCGTCGGCACGGAGAAGCGCTGTGTAATCTCCGTTGGGCGGGGGCTCGCAGCGCAACGTCGCCGCATCGTTCGGATCCGGCTCCGCACCCTCCAACACCCCGAGCATGATCGCGGCGTCGGTGACGGTCCGCGCCATGGGTCCCGCGATGTCCTGATCGGCAGTGATCGGGATCACACCATAGCGGCTCACGCGCCCGACGGTCGGCTTGATCGCCGCCAGCATGTTCGAGTTCGATGGCGACAGGATCGAACCCGAGGTCTCGGTGCCCACGTTGGCGGCCCAGAAGCTCATCGCCGTGCCGATGCCGGAGCTCGAGCCACCGGTCCCCATCACCGGCCGCCCGTCGTTTCGGCCCTCCCTCGGATCAGGACGGGGGTCGTACGGGTTCATGCCGAAGCCCCCGACTGCGCTGTAGTTACCAGGCATGCCGGAGCCCATGAAGTTCGCGAGCTCAGTCATCACCGTCTTCGCGAGAATGATGGCACCGGCCTCGCGGAGATTCGTGGTCAGCGTGGCCTCGTACGGCGGGACGAATCCCTCAAAGGCCAGCGTACCTCCAGTGGTCGGAATGTGTGTCGTGTGGACGTTGTCCTTGAGCGCGACCGGGATGCCGTGGAGAGGACCGCGCACGCGCCCCTCGGCGCGCTCCTGGTCGAGTCGGTCGGCCTCGGCGAGCGCATCGGCGTTGATCGCGATCACCGCGTTTACGCGCTCCTCATAAAGGGCGATGCGCAGGAGGTGGGCCTCGACCAAAGCACGGGAGGTGACACGCCCTTCCTCCATCGCGCGCTGCATTTCAGGGATGGTCGCCTCGACGACGTCGAAACGCTCCCCCCCGGCCTGAGGCGACGTGCAGGACCACAACGACGCTCCCAACAAGGCAGCGACGGTTAGAAGGGTGGGACGATTCTTGAACATGGTCATGGGCTAACTCCCTCAGAACCACACATCGGTGGCCTTTTCGAGGCGACTGCTAGTCACCACTGGCAACCGTCAGTCACGCAGCCCGAAGGTCACCAGGGTGTGGCCGGAGATCACCGACACGTACTGCCGCCCGTCCACCATGAAGGTGACCGGCGCCATCACGATCTGACCGCCGAGGCTCGCCTTCCACAGCAGCTCCCCGGTCGCCGCATCGAGCGCGTGGAAGTGGCCCTCACGGCCACCGGTGAACAACAAATCCGAAGCCGTCGTCAGCATGCCACCGTCGCTGACGTCGAACTGCTCGTACTTCCAGCGTGCCTCGCCCGTGCGCGGATCCATGGCCATCACCGTGCCGCGTCCGACTGCATCCGTCCAATTGTTGATGGGTGTGGTTCGGCCGATCCCCACGCTCGGCGCACCAGGTGTCGGCGTCAGCACGTCGAATCCGCCGCCCAGAAAGGCCCGACCGGGGGAGTACACAGCCGGTGCCGGACGATAGATCGTGGCGTAGTCTTCCCAGGCGGAAAAGTAGAAGAGTTCCGTCGAAGGGCTGAAGGACGGTGGGTACCAGTTGGTGCCACCCTGATTCCCCGGCCAGGTAGGTGAGCCCGCCGGCTGAGGCGTTGGGATCGGCCTACCGTTCTCTTCGAGGCCGCTCGACCAGTTCACCTTCACAAACGGCGTCCCGGTCAGGAACTCGCCCGTCACACGATCGAGCACGTAGAAGTACCCGTTCCGGTTCGCCCACAGCATCAGCCTTCGCGGTACTCCGTTCCAGTCGATGTCGATCAGCACAGGAACCTGAACCGAGTCGTAGTCGTAGCCGTCGTTCGGCGTGAACTGGAAGTGCCACACGAGCTCGCCGGTATCGGCGTCGAGTGCGACGACCGCGTCGGAGTAGAGGTTGTCGCCCGGACGTTGTCCCGGGTTCCAGTCGGGACCCGGATTTCCCACGCCCCAATACGTCAGGTTCAGGTCGGCGTCGTACGAGCCGGTGACCCACACCGAGGCACCGCCGTGCTCCCAGTCGTCACCGTCCCAGGTCTCGTGTCCAGGTTCGCCCGGCCCGGGGATCGTCCAGAAGCGCCAGGCCTCTTCTCCCGTGTCGACGTCATACGCCGCGATAAAACCGCGAATGCCGTACTCACCGCCGCCCACGCCGATGATCACTTTGTCCTTCACCACCAGGGGCGCCATCGTCACCGAGTACGCGAGATTCACGTCAGCGACTTCGATATCCCAGATCGGCCGACCATTGATCGCGTCGAGCGCGATGAGCCGAGCGTCCAGCGTACCCATGAACAACTTGTCGCCCAGGACTGCTACACCGCGGTTGTTTGCACCACAGCAGACCCGTGCATTCTCGTCCGGCGTATGACGGAATCTCCAGAACACCCTACCGGTGACTGGATCCACGGCCATCACGTCGTTGGGCCGCTGGGTGATGTACATGATCCCGTCTACGACGATCGGGTTCGACTGCCAGGCTCCGAACACCTGATTCTGAAGCACCCACTTCGACTCCAGGTCCCCCACGTTCACCGCAGTGATCTGATCAAGGCCGCTGTGCCTCTGACTCGAGTACGTACCGTTGTAGGTGAGCCAGTTCTGGGGTTCGTCCGCAGAGCGTAGGATCCGATCATACGTCACTTGCGCCCGGAGGTGATGGGGCGCCAACAGCGCCCCTGGGGCGCTGGCCAGCAACGCTCCCAATGCGAGCACCAGCAGCCCTCCCGAGGGGAGCGCCAGCGGCCAAGTGTGCTGGACCGTCTTCATGGTAGTCCTCTGAGCGTAAGGAGATATCCGATGAGGTCGGCGACCTCGTCGCTGGAGAGCGTGGTCGGTGTCATTACGGGTGTCTCACTCACCTCGTACTCGACCAGGTCGGCCTTCACAAGCGAGCGCAGCCGTTCCTCCGAGTCGATCAGCTGCACCGTGTACGTGTCCTCGTTCAACCGCCTCCCACGGATCGTCTCGCCGTCGCGGGTCACGGCTCGTATCGGTCGGTTGATCGGCAGCAGGGTGGCACTCGGATCGAGCAGCGTTCGCTGCAACGCGGCCGGCGTGCGGACCACGCCGATCTCGCTCAGATCAGGTGCAGTGCGGGGGCCCTGCCCATTCACCCGATGGCAGGAGGCGCAACCGCCGCTGCCCGCAAACAGCACCTGACCGCGAGATGCGTCCCCGACCTTGACCGCCACACCACTCGGATCGAAGCCGGCACGGATGTAGGCGACGACTCCATCGAGCTCGAACGGCTGCAAGTCGAAGGCGGGCATTTGCCCACCCCCGACGCCGGTCGTGATCACCCGGCGCAGATCGTCGTCTGAGGTCGCAGTGCGAAACAATCCCCGCCGGAGATCCACACCGTCCACACCGTCGCCCCTCCTTGAGTGGCACAGCGCGCACTGCTCCACATAAACACGAGAGCCCGCCTCGATCGCCTCACTGGTGTAGCGATGATCGGCGAATTCCTGGGCCACGCCTCGTTCCAGGCCAGCCAAAAACATTACGAAGGCAGCGAAACAAACGAGCACGACCCGGCTGAAAAAGCGCATGTCTTTCGTCGTGTGAAAGTGCGATTTGGGCCATCAAGGCCTGCACCTCGAGGCGGCCCCGGATGTCGCGGACACTAAGCCTCGGCGGCCAGATCCGCCACCGCACCTGCGTCCGATTGTCTTCCTTGGACATCCACCGTTTTGGACATGCGCCGCCGTACGTATACTCGTAACGCAAACATACCTACGCCCCTCTGAAGGTCACCGACACCCTTGCCGCGCCACACGTCTCAGGCGCATCTTGCCCGCCATGCCAGATACCGACACCCGACTCCCAGGAGGCCTGGGGTGAAAGCCATCAAGGCAATCGCGATCTTGTTCGTCGTTTACGCAGGGCTCGTCGCGACGTTCGAGTCCATGCTCGGATATTTCCAGCCTGGAGGTCAGGGCACCCTGGTTATCACCACCACAGACGAGGGCGGAGCCACAAACGACCGCGTTCTGGCTCGCCTCGAGAGTAATGGCCAACTCTACGTCGCAGCCAACCACTGGCCCCGAGCCTGGTACCGACAAGCCTTGGAGAATCCGAGTGTGCAGGTCGCCGTGGACGGTGAGAGCGGCGCCTACCTGGCCGTACCCGTAACCGACGAAGAGCACGATCGCGTCCAGCGCGACAACGACACGGGTATCGTGTTTCGAGTCATGACCGGATTTCCGCCGAGGTACTTCGTCCGGCTAGAGCCGCGCTAGGTCGAGGGGAGAGGGATCGAAGGTCCTCCTCCAGCCAGCGCTACGCTCCACGGATGGCGGGCCCTGTAGCCAACCATGGCGGTGAGCTGTCGAACCATTCGCCTGCCGGAAGTGCCTCCTCAGTTTCTCTATCGGGCGGAGCGACGAGCCTGTTGGTAGGTGGCCTCAAAGTATCGATCCAACTCGTCCAGCTCCTGCTGACGGAAATTCGAACCCTGGCCGACCTCGGCACCAATAATCTGGTGCTGTCGTGTTTCCGAGGTATAAGCTGGCCAGTAGGGCAGACCTTCGCGGTTGGGATTACCGGTGGTGGCAAATTGCACCCAATAATCACTGATCAGGTCCGCAACATCCTTATCCACCTGGCTCGCTGACTCCGGCAGGGTATTAAAGACGTAGCGCAGTTCCATCGCATGCGGAGCACGCTCATTGGGGTCACGTATGTTGCGGGTAAACACATACATGAAACTGTTTGCTGACGTGTTCGCCATCGCATCCAAAATTTCGCGATTGGGCCGGGCAAACCATAGATCCGTGTTGTAGTTGACCTCGGAAGTAAAGACATCCTCGTCCGAATCTGCCAAGTAGTGCTCAGCCAGACCGCTTCCCTGCGTGCCCCACTCTTCCAACCTGGTTTCTCGCTGCTCGGCAACGGTAGAGAACGTGCTATTTGGCCTGACGAAAAACAGACCTTCACCGTCATTCACTCCGGCTAGGAGCGGCACAATGTTTTGTGATCCCCCACTGAAGATTTCACCCGGAGATTCGGGAATGACGTAACCGTCTTCGGCGAGGGAAACGCTGAATCTCAGGCTCATGACATCTGCTGCGGACAGAGCGCGCATTTCATCAGCCGCATCGCCACTGACCGTCGTCCCCAGTTCTGAGAACTTCGCGGCGATCGCCCTCAGTCCTTGTTCTTCCGCGCCATCGACAAACCCGACGCTGTTTTTCAGATGGGTGACGTTGGTCGGAGTAATCCAGGTGCTTTCAGAAATGGCTCTCTGGAACAATCCTTCGGCCAAGGGCGTGGCCAACAACGCGTAGATGCTGGCGCCACCGGCGGACTCACCGAAAATGGTGACGTTGTCAGGATCACCACCGAAGCCACTGATGTTGTCACGGACCCATTCCAGCGCGGCAACATGATCCAAGATGCCGTAGTTGCCGGACACCCCGCGATCGGATTCGGCAGACAATGCAGGATGCGCCATGAACCCGAAGGCACTCATGCGATAGTTGACCGACACCAGCACCACGCCTTTCTCGGCAAAGGCAGAGCCGTCATAAGTGCCGTTGCTGCTGGCACCTGAAGTCCATCCCCCGCCATGAATCCATACCATCACGGGTAGGTTGTCATCGTTGGAGTCGGCCCTGGTCCAGACGTTCAAATACAGACAATCTTCGCTCATCAGTGCCCGACCGCGCTGCATGCAGGTGGGTCCAAAGGTGTCCGCGACTCTTACACCCTGCCACGGTATCGGAGGCTGAGGCGCCTTCCAGCGCAAATCCCCAACCGGGGGGGCGGCAAAGGGAATACCGCGGAATACGGCGACGTCGTTGTCCAGCTCTACACCGGAAACCTGGCCGTACGTCAACTCCACCTGAGTCAGCTGCGCCGATTCGTCGACGGCGAAAACGGCCGCCGGGAAGGCAAGAGATACAACAGCGATCGCGAATAGACCCTTCACGGCGAACGTCCTCATGGCAGTTACCTCGCGTGTGATGAAGCCGAGCATCAAATCGTCCCCTGTGCCTAGGCTGCGGATAGCACTATCTGCAAGCGAAAGCCAAGAATAGAGGCCCTGGCATCAAATGTCGACCGGTCGAGGCGTGGCCTTCCAAGCTGCGAGTAGGAGACCGGCCGGCGTCCCGACCGCCTCCGATGACGTCCAGGAGGATATCCGATTACCCTCCTATAGGCTTCTCAGAAATTCGATCAGTAGGCGGCTCGTCGCCTCAGGCTGTTCCTGTTGCACCCAGTGACCGGCACCTTCCACCATGTGCACGGCCCGCATGTCAGTGCAGGCCTCGTTCTGCATCCTCTCCAGCGCGCCGGGGCTCTGATAGCTGCCCCAGTCGCTCGCGCCCGCGATGAAGAGTGACGGTTGATCGATGGTCCGGCCGGCGAAGAGCTGCTGCTCCTGGGCGCCGAGGCCACCGGATCGGTAGTGATTCAGCCCGCCCTGGAAGCCGGTGCGGCCATACTCCTCGACATAGACCTGTAGCTCGTTGTCCGGTAGCCACGTGTTGGCCGCGATCTGGGCTGCAGTGGGCATGTTCTTGGCGACGGTCTCAGCCATGCCGTCGGCCAGGTCCATGATGTAGTAGGTCGGCATCTGCGCCATCTCGGCGGCTGTGCGTGATGCGAGCCGAAACGGCTTGTTGTCGGTCCAGTCGGCACTCTTGTAGTGGTAGTAGCCCCGGATGAACGCCTGCAGCCCCTGGGGCGGGTGCCACATGTTCTCGTTGGCCTCGCGTGTGGTGTAATACCGCTGGTAGTGCTTGCGGGGGCGCGGCAGATTGGCCAGTTCAGCGGTCAGATTGTAGCCCGGAGACCGCTGCGGCGGCGGATTGTCGGCCGTGTCGAACGGCAGTGACGAAGTTCCGCCGAACGGCGCGCTCATCAAGGCCACCGACGTGAACACGTCAGGCCGCACGACGGCACACCAGGCAGCAACCGGCGAACCGAAGTCGTGCCCGATCACCGGCAGCGAGCGATACCCGAAGGCGGAGACCAGCCCCAGCGCATCGCGAACCACGTTCAGCCGGCGGAACGACGCGAGGTCGCCATCGTAGTCGTCGTCCCATCCGGTCGTGCGCCCGTACCCTCGTAGATCGGGCGCGATGACGTGATACCCGGCCTCAGCCAACGGCACCATCACGTTCCGCCAGCTGTAGGCCAGCTCTGGGAAGCCGTGGAGCAGCAGCAAACCCGGTCGGCGCCCGCCCTCGTAACCGGCCTCGAGCACGTGGACGCGGAGGCCGTTGATGTTGTCCACGAATCGTGAACGGACGCCGTCGGGCAGTACGTCGGCGGACAGCGGTCCGAACTCCTGGGTCCGTGTAGCGGGAGATCGCGCGGTAGATGCACCGATGTCGGCTGCCATCAGCGATCCCCCGGTCGGTCTGATGGTCACGGCCGCGGCCGCGGGCGCCATGGCGGCGAGCCCCTGAATCAGTTGGCGCCGGGTCATCGATGTGGACATGGTCAATGTCCTCCTGTTTAAGCCATTCAAAGATTCGAGCCCGATGCCGGCCCCAACGGCGGCTGAGGATCGAGCGGTGTCAGGTCCCGGCCGGCCAGGGCCAGGTGGTCGGACGCAATCTTCGTGGCCCGGAAGATGCTATCCGATGAACTACCGCCGCTGTAGATACCAGACGACAAGCTGACTGATGTGACCTCGGCGAAGCGTCCTTGGCTATCCTTAATTCGCACCGGCGATCACTTCCCGAGTGGCCTCGACGGCGCCAGCGGGAACGGACTCGAGTGAGATCACCAACGCGAGCCAGATCGGGACCCCGTAACTCTCTGCCAGGATCTCGCCGAGACGCCTAACTTCCGAGCCGGTCGATACCGCGCCGACACGTACGCGATGGAATAGGCGGCCCTCCACCTCCTGGTCCGTGGCCCAAACGGGAAGACCCTGGTCGGCCAACCGGTCTCTAAGCCCGTGCGCGGAATCGGCATTCAGGAAAGCGCCTACCTGGACGGTGAAGAAGCGACCACTCAGAGGTTCGGGCTCCGGTTCCGGCTCCGGCTCGGGTGTCGCCGGAGCGGCAGGCGGCGGCGCTCGTTGGACCTGTTCCTGGGGCTGCCGCTCCTCGACCGGCTCATCGTCACCGCCACATGTCACCACGGCCAGCGCGAGCCCGGATATCAGGATGAATCGACAACGCATGTCTCGTTCTCCTCCAGTTGACGGGAGAGTCGGTGCCCGGTCCCGCCCGTTCGAGTCGGTAGACCTGACTACTGTACACGGTTTCGTTCAGGCACGCGAAATCGCTGGTCAGACGACCCCTGCCACGGTACTGTGTGACGGCTGGCTTCCCGCCGTACGATAATACCTCGTCCTTGAGGGGCTCGGCGCGCAGAATAATCACAATTGTGTGGGCTGCCAGGGAGCTTCTCAGGGTCAGAACGGAGAAATAGGTGCCCATCTACGAGTACTCCTGCAAGGCCTGTGGGCATGAGTTCGAGACCTTGGTTCTGGGGAGAACCCAGCCCGAATGCCCCTCCTGCCAGAGCCAGGATCTCAAGCGGTTGATGTCCCTACCGACAGTCCAATCGACGGCCACACGGGCGATGAGCATGCGAGCCGCGAAGAAGCGCGACAAGGCTCAGGCGTCGGAGCGGGTCATCGAGCAGAAGAAATACGAGGAGGCGCACAACGACTAGGGCTTCAGCAGGACACACACCTGTCGTTATTCACCGCGCCGAGACTCTCGAGCAAGGCGACCGTCTCCGGAAAGGGCTGAATCCGCTGCACGGGACCGTTCGCCATGTCCACGGCCGTTTGTCCCCGCCTACTCACCACCATTACGTCGGCACCTCGATCGATGAGGTAGCGAATCAACTCGTTGTCCCCCCGAGCGGCGGCGTGGTGCAGCGGCGTGTAGGCGTTCAGATCCCGCGCGTTCACATCCGCGCCGAGTTCCTCGATGAGATACCTCGCTGCTGGGAGCCAGGCATCCGGCACGTGCCGGTGGGCGTTCCCGGCAAAGCCCTCGCCGTAGCCTACGCCCGTGGCCGCATGGATCGGGTAGGCGCCCGGACCTCCATTGGGGACGGGCAACAGTCCCGAGGGGTCCAACTCCAGATCATCCCCTCCGCCGCGCCTTTGCCTCGCCACCTTTTGGGTCGGGATGTTCGGATCCGCGCCGTGGGCAATCAGAAGGCGCATGGCCGGGATATCCGTGGCGTAGGCGGCCCTCCAGAAAGCCGTGGCCCCTGTGGTGTTCACGTCTAATTGATCGAACGTATAACTCATGTACCACAGATGCCTCGTAAGGCGCACATCCGGATCGGCTCCCGCCTCCAACAGGGCCTCCATGACATCGAGATACATCGCCTCCTGCTGCCTGTACGCCTGTTGCTGGGGATATCGGGCTTTCGGGGCCCAGTGCACGTTCAAGGCTGCAAAAAGCGGCGCGGCACCGGCGTCACTGGCGAAGTTGGCGTCTGCACCCCGCTCCAACAGAAGCATGGCCAGATCGAAATGGCCGTTGATCGTGGCGATCAGGAGCGGACTCGAATGATCTCCTCCGCTCAACTGGTCGATGTCCGCACCCGCGTCGAGGAGGGCGATCGCCGATTCCACATGGCCTTCCCGGACGGCGTGGATCAAAGCCGTGAATCCACCTTGGCCTCCCACGTTCTCAGCGAAGGAACGGGGCCGAACCTCAGGGTCACCGACCGCCACGGTGTAACTGCCGTCATCCTCGGGAGGATCGTCATCCGTGAGTTCGGGCGGTTCCCCGCTCCAAGCAGCCTGAACAGCGGCCTGGACCTGCCGGGAGTCGGGTCGCCAGCCCAGATCGTCCGGCGCTTGCTCTTCCTTGAAAGTCTCGAGGACGCGGTTACGCCGCCCCGAAGCTTCCCGGTCCGCACGCTGGAGCGCCGGGATATCGACGACGTATGTGAGGATCGAGGGGTCCGCACCTTGGTCGAGAAGCAGCTGAACGACGGCGACCCGGTTGCGCCCCGCGGCAAGCATCAAGGGGGTCTGCCCTCGAACGGACTCTGTCACGTCCACGTCTGCGCCGTGATCGAGGAGCGCCTCGACCGTCGCCACGCTGCCCGATGCTGCGGCGAAGTGCAGTGGTGTGACCTCACCGGTGGTCGTGTATGCACTCGGATCAGCCCCCGCTTCGAGAAGCCGGGCAACCACCCGGTCTTTGCCGGCCTTGCTGGCCAGATGTAGTGGCGTGTAGTCACCGAGCCGCGTCACGCCCTGCTGGTTGGCCCCGGCGTACAGCAACATCTCCACCATCTCGACGTCACCCGCCTCGGCCGCCCAATGCAGGGCCGTCATCCCGTCTCCCTGGGGAGCGTTGACGTCGGCCCCTTCCGTCAGCAGCGCGCGAACCGCTTCGATGTCACCGTCCATCGCCGCGTCGGCCACCGGTGAGTCCAGGAGCGTCGCGCCGGACAACAGCACGCCCAACACCAGCGTCCCCATCAGGCTCCAACCAGCGCTACGACTGTCTGCTCGTCGGCCGCGCATGTCTTCTACTTGCCGCATTGGGCTCGTGCCTCTTTCAGCCAAGTCAAATCGTCAGCGAGTACGTTCCTGTGCTATTGCCGAAGTTGGGCATGTCTTCCAGCCCCAGCCTGTGCATCAAGTCGAGCATCGCGTTGGCCATGGGCGTACCGTCCGGCGCCTTGAAGTGCAGGTTGCCCTGCAGCTTGCCGTTGGCACCACCCACCACGAACAGCGGGCAACGCTTGTGATTGTGGAGGTTGGGATCTCCCATCGGCGAGCCATAGATGATCATCGACTTGTCCAGCAAGTTGGCCTCGCCGTCCATCGTGTTCTTCAGCTTGTCGAGGAAGTACGGGATCATGCTCACGTGGTACCGATTGATGAGCGCGAAATCTTCGATCGCCCCTTCCCGCCCACCGTGGTGCGAGGCGGGGTGGAACGGCCTGTCGACGCCACTCTCCGGAAAGACCCGCGCTGACGAATCCCGCCCCATCTTGAAGGAGAAGACGCGCGTCAGGTCGGACTCGAAGGCCAACACCTGCAGGTCGAACATCAACTTTACGTGCTCCTCGAAGGAGTCCGGGACGCCGGCCGGAGCCTCGGGCATCTCCCTCAACTCACCGCTCACGTTGTACTCCTCGACCAACTCGATCCGCCTCTCGATCTCGCGGATGTCATCGAGGTACTTCTCCAGTCGCTGCCGGTCGGTGGGCCCCAACTCACGCTGGAGCTCCCCGACCCTGCCGGTGATCCAATCGAGGATGCTTCGGTCGGCTTGCCTCCGAAGCGCACGCTCCTCAGCCGTCCCGCCCGCCCCGAAGAGCTGCTCGAACGCGACCCTGGGATCACGAATTACTGGAAGCGGCTCGGTAGGCGACGCCCAGCTGATCGAGTCCGTGTACACGCACGTATATCCGTACGCACATCCGCCCGATTGGTTGATGTTCTCGATACACAGTTGCATCGAGGGGATCGGCGTATCTTGACCAAATCGCTGCGCGTAGTACTGGTCGAGCGACGTCCCGACGAAGACGTCCGAACCCTCGGTCTGCTTGGGATGGGACTGTGTCAAGAATACGGCGCTCGAACGGAAGTGGTCACCGCCGATCTCTGGCGCGGTGACCGCTTCGGCCCCCTGCACGTCCGTGTTGCTGATGATCGTGAGGTAGTCCCGGAAGGGCTCGAGTGAGCTCAAAGCGCCCGGCGTCAGGTCAAAGTCACGGCCGACAGTTGCCGGGGCCCACAGATTCTTGGAGGCACCGTACGTGTTGCTCCCGGCCGCGCCGTGCACCATCTCGATGGCGACCAAGCGGGTTTGATCGGTAGCCAAGGTGGCGGCCGCCGCCCCACGCCGCCCCGCAGGAACCATCGCATCGAGGAAGGGGAGCGCCACGGTAGCGCCCATGCCGCGCAGAGCCTCGCGGCGGGAAATGTGCTTGCCCGTGATGAAATCCATGTCCTGCCTCCTAAGGAATCGCTTCGGCAGTGGTCTCGGCCCTTCTCATCTGAAACGCCCCGCTGTTGACCACGCCCAATATGAACGAAGACATGCGGTAATCGTCGACCTCGGCCCCGGCGGTGATCGCCCGAATCGTCGGTTTGTCGTAGTACTCGACTCGACGGCCGAGGGCATAAGCCATCAGGTTTTCCGTAAAGTTCCGGACCAGCGGAATCGGCCGCTGCATGAGCGCCTCCCGTAGATCCTCGGGGCTCGTCACCGGAGTCCCGTCGTAAAGCTCCCCCTGTGTGTCCAGGGGCATCCCGTTCTCTCTGATCCGCCAGCGTCCCGTAACGTCGAAGTTGTCGAGCGCCAGCCCGATGGGGTCCATGAACCTGTGACAGGAGTTACACGTCGGGTCCGCGCGGTGCATCTCCATCCGCTCGCGCGTCGTGAGCATTCGACCCTCTACTACGGCATCCGTCTCCTCCAGATCCGGCACGCCGGGCGGCGGAGGCGGAGGCGGGGTGCCGAACAGAACCTCCATGACCCACTTACCGCGGAGGACGGGCGAGGTCCGGTTCGCGTGCGAAGTCAGCGTGAGCACGCTCCCGTGCCCCAATACGCCCCCGCGCCGGGCGTCCGGATACGTCACCCGCCGGAACTCTTCTCCACTCACACCGGGGATGCCGTAATGGTTGGCAAGACGCTCGTTGACGAACGTGAAGTCGGCAGTGAAGAGATCGAACACGCTCCGGTCGTCCCGGACCAGGCTGTTGAAGAACGTCTCCGTCTCCAACAGCATGTCGTCCGCGAGCTGCTGGTAGAAGTCAGGGAACAAGAGCCGATCCGGATGAACTTTCTCGAGGTCCTGAAGTCGGAGCCACTGGCCGGCAAATCTCGCACCCAACGCCTCCGAACGAGGATCCCCCAACATTCGCCGTACCTGTCGCTCCAGGACTTCGGGGTCGGACAGCTCCCCTCGTTCCGCCAAGGACATCAACTCGTCGTCCGGCGGCCTGGCCCACAGGAAGAACGAGAGACGTGACGCAAGGTCCCGATCCTCGATCCGGTAGCTCTCCCCGGGCTCGACATCCCGCGGGCGCGTCTCGAGCCGGAACACGAAGTCCGGACTCGCCAAAATGGCTTGGATGGCGGTGCGGATGCCCGCCTCGAAGCCCCCGGGCTCGCCTCCCTCCGCGAAGAAGATCATCAAGTTGTCGAGCTCATCAGGCGTGGCGGGCCTCCGGAATGCCTGCGTACCCAAACGAGTGATGATCTCCTCGGCGCACGGCCTGGCCTCTTCGGGTGTCGTGGGGCGACACGTGAAGATTTTGCGCCGGCTGGGCGTCTCCGAGACACCCGTGGGGTTATGGGGGCCGTTGATAACCAGATCCTTCAGATGCGCCAGAGCCGTGACGCCGTAACCCGAGACGCCGATCTGCCGGTCGGCGAGCGACCAATCGTGTGGGGACACCAAGTCTTCCACGAGCCCCTCGAAGTTCCGTACGAACGCCGCTGTCACCCTGTGGGGTCCCGCCCTCACGAAAACGGCCTCGGTTTCCATGTTGACGCCGTTCGGGTCCTGCGTATGCATCCATTTGTCGACGTCTAACAACGCCACTCGCTCGCCGTCGATGGAGACCTCGATCTGCTCGGAGGCGCCTGTCTGCCCGTAGAAGCCCCCAGTCGTCGTGTGCTCGAAGGCCAAGTTGAAGACGTATTCACCGTCGGCCCAGAAGTTGTGGACCACGGAGATTCCACCCCGCGTTCCCCGTGGCGCGCCCTCCACGCGATCCCACTGCGAGACGTACCCGGGATTCGTGTACGTCCTCGAGCCGACCGGGGCATTCGGGTCGCCGACGGCCAGGCGGCTGATCTCGCCAGCGGCGGACAAGTAGGCGGCCATCAACGTCGGCGAGAACATCTGAACGTCCGCGATGTTGTCGAAATTGGCACTCTTCGGATCCAACGGTAGGTAGTCACCCGCATCCACCTTCAGATCCAACAGATCCTCCACTGCGCGCGAATACTCGGCACGATTCATCCGCTGGAACGTTCGCTGCCCCGGATTCGGATGCTCCGCGGCCTCCTCGTCGATCAAACTCTCTAGCGTCTCCACCAACGCCAGAAGCGTGTCCGGACTTGGCCGGCGCGCCCCAGGGAGTGGCATCATCCCGGCCCGAAGCTTGACGATCATCTTTTCGGCCGTCTCCGCCCACTCCACCGCCCGCTCCACCTCGAAATCCTCGAGCGTCAGGTTGCCCCTCAGCCTCTCGTCGTTGTGGCAGTTCACGCAGTACTGCTGTACGACGGCCGTCAGGGAATCGGCAGGAATGTCCAGCCGCGGGCCAGCCAGATACGCCTCGGGCGCTTCGGGGATGGAGGATAACCGGACGCTCTGTTGGCTCGGCGTGGAGCCTAAGTCGCCAGTACGACCGACGAGGACGACCCCGGCAAGGACCGCAGTGGCACTGAGAATCTTCAAGCTCGCCTGACCTTCCTTGGAGGCGTTCGACCCTTGGATGGCGTTGAACCTCGAATGATGCCACGAGGGCGCCCGTTCCGCTAGGGACGGCCAGCATCGCGGTAGTGGGTCAGTTGACCCACTACCGCGATGCCCGTGGAGAACGGCGCCCGAGCTTGTGGCTACGAAAGGTTGGCACGTATGATTCCGCCGGCTCGTGCAGGGCCGTCGGGTCAGGTCGAGGACCCGGCGAGTCGGCTCTGTACGGGAAGTTCACCACCGAAAAAGGCCGAGGAGGGGTTCCGTGAAGAGGTCGTCCTGCGTAGCGCCACTGCTGATCCTCGCGTTCAGTGGTGGATCGACGAACGCAACAGCCCAAGAACTGCAAGACGTTGCGAACATGCCGCGCCCCATCGAAGCTCTCGACAACGTTTGGATCGAAGAGCTCACGATGATGGAAGTCCGTGATGCACTCGCGGAAGGGAAGACGACCGCCCTGATCCTGACGGGCGGCATCGAGGAGAACGGCCCGTACCTCACTACCGGGAAGCACAATCATGTGCTGCGCGTCATGGGTGAGTCGATCGCGAGGAGACTCGGCGACGCGTTGATCGCGCCCATTGTGGCCTTAGAGCCGGGCAATCCGGCCAACAGCCGCTCTCCCGGGACGGTCGTGCTGTCTCGGGGGACGTACGAAGCCATGTTGACGGACATGGCCACCAGCCTGAGATCTCAGGGATTCCAGAACATCATACTCATCGGCGATAGCGGGGGTAATCAGAGATCGATGGCCACCGTGGCCGATGCGCTTTCAACCGCGTGGAGGGGTGATTCCGGCGGCATCTACCATATCCCCGAGTATTACAACTACGACGACGTGGTCGACTACCAGCGGGATGTCCTCGGCGTCGATGAGGATCCACGTCTCGAGGGACTTCACGACGACTATTACATCACCTCGATCATCATGAACGACGATCCGCAGCATGTCCGCCTCGAGCAGCGAATCGAGGCCGGCAAGGCGTCGATCAACGGAATCAGCATCGTGCCCATCGAGCAGACGATCGAGCACGGGCGGCGGCTGATCGAGTTCCGAACCGACGTCACGGTCGGGGCGATCGGGCAGGCCATGGCGGCCGGGAGGTGATGGTGCGACAGCTTCTGAGACGATCGATTCTGTGGATGGGAGTGCTTGGCCTGGCCTTGCCGGCCTCACCCGTCTTCGGCCAACAAGGCGCTCAAAACGGGGAGTGGCGCAGCTACGGCGGAGACGCGGGTAGCACCAAATATTCGTCTCTCGACGTCATCGACGAGACCAATGTTCAGGATCTCGAAGTGGTCTGGAGATGGCAGACGGTGGATTATGAGCGTCAGGCGGAAGACCCCGACGTCAGGTTCAACAGCCTCCTGTTGGCGACGCCACTGAAGGTGGGGGACGCGCTGTTCACCAGCACGAATCTCGGCCAGGCGGCCGCGATCGATGCGGTCACCGGCGAGACGCTTTGGGTCTACAACTCCGTGGCTGAGGGGACGAGTGCCGGGCGAGGACGGGGCACACGCGGTCTTGCGTATTGGACGGACGGGTCCGACGAGCGACTCCTTACCGTGAGCGGTGAGCACCTGGTGGCTCTCGGTACCCGGACCGGAGAGCTCTATCCGGAATTCGGTGAGAACGGAAAAGTCGATCTTCGTCAGGACATGGGGCCGCGGCTCCAGCGGTACAGTTGGAACGCCGCCCCGCTGATCTGCGGGGACGTGGTCGTCGTCGGAGCCGCCATGTCCGACTCCCCCACCCGGCAGGAGGCGACCCCCGGGTACGTGAGGGGCTACGACGTCATCACTGGGGAACTTCGCTGGCGATTCAACCCGGTTCCTCAACCGGGAGAAGCCGGCAACGAGACCTGGGAGGACGGGTCGTGGCAATACAGTGGCAATGCCAACGTCTGGTCGCTGATGAGCGCCGACGAGGAACTGGGTTACGTATATCTGCCCGTGAGCACCCCCACGAACGACTGGTATGGCGGGCACCGACTCGGTGACAACCTTTTCGCCGAGAGTCTCGTGGCGCTCGAATGTGCGACCGGTGAGCGCGTGTGGCACTACCAGATGATTCATCACGGCCTGTGGGACTACGATAACCCGGCGGCGCCCAACCTGGTGGACATCACCGTAGACGGGCGACCGATCAGGGCGGTCGTGCAAGTCACCAAGCAAGGGTTCACCTACGTCTTCGACCGTGTCACCGGAGAGCCGGTGTGGCCGATCGTAGAACTCCCAGTGCCTCCGTCTCTGGTACCGGGGGAGCGCACCTCGCCCACACAGCCGTTCCCGACCTGGCCTCTGCCTTTCGAGCGACAGGGTATCACGGCGAACGACCTGATCGATTTTACTCCCGAGCTTCGTGCCGAAGCGATCGAGATCCTTGGTGGCTATGTGTTCGGGCCGATTTTTACACCTCCGTCCGTACGCAGTGAGGACCCGGACGACACTCAAGGGACCATTCAGCTGCCCGGTTGGGTCGGTGGCGCTGACTGGAACGGCGCGGCCATCGACCCCGAGACGCAGATTCTCTACGTCCCGTCCGTCACGGCGCCGATCGTGGTGTCACTCGTCGAGCCAAACCCGGATGCGTCGGACTTCAACTACGTGAGGGGAGCGCCACGCAGCGTGCAGGGTCCGCGAGGGCTACCACTCGTGAAGCCGCCATGGGGTCGCATAACTGCGATCGACCTCAACAGCGGCGAACACCTCTGGATGGTGCCCAACGGTGAGGGCCCACGTGACCACGAGGCGCTGCAGGGTCTCGATCTTCCCAGGCTGGGTGCCCCCGGCCGGCCCGCTCCGTTGCTGACCAAAACACTGCTCTTCATCGGAGAGGGCTCGCCGAGTATGCTGGCGATGCCCCGGTTGGCCGGTGGAAACATGTTTCGGGCGTACGACAAAGATACCGGGGAGGTGCTGTGGGAGACGGAACTGCAGGCTGGCACCGCCGGGGCTCCGATGACCTACATGGTGGACGGGAAGCAGTACATCGTCGTCGGCATCGGCGAGGCGAACCGTCCTGCGGAGTTCATCGCCCTGAGCCTTCCGTAGACATCCCCCGGCTCGCGACCCAGCGCTCGACGGACGCCGTTCTCCTTGCGTGAGTAAAAGGAATCGACTGACGATCGAGCCACCAACACTAACAAAGCACGACCCTGACAACGTGCCTAGCTGTCAGGGTCGTGCTTACGTCCCATCACTCAAAAGTCGGGTTCGCCCGATGGCGTCAGGCGACTTACTTCGAGGCTAGTTCCCGTCTCTCCCTCTCCTGCCGCTGCCGGGCTGCGCGATGCCTGCAGCGTCACGCTCAGCCGACGACATCTGGTTCGCGCCCAAGTTGCCGAGCAGACCTTGGACCCTGACTTGCTCGGAATCGCTCAGATCGGCGATGAAGACGTCTGCGGCCGCGACCCAGGCATCGTGGTCGACAGCAATCGCGGCGGCGTCCAACGCCGCGATCATCTCGATCCGTTCGGGGCTCGGCCCCGCTGCCTCCGCCTGGCGGCCAAACAGCCGCGGCGGCACGAGCCCGAACGACACGGTCTGAATCCGCAGGGCGTCCGCATCATCAGCCATCCAACACGAGCTAGGTATCGCGACACCTGCGGTACGGTACGGCAGCCAGAAGTTGAGGCCGGCAAACGGACCATTCGAAGACGGAATGAACCAGATGTGCAGCATGTGCAGGGTCTGACCATCTCCGGCGAACTGGGGATGGTCATGCCAGTTGGCAAGGTCGCTGTCGAACGGGACGGCCGCATCGGTTTCAATCGCGTCGACGAAGGCGTAAGCGGCGCCCACGAGTTTGTCCGTGCCATCCATTTCGGCGAACATCAGGTGGTTCGGCGCATTGACGTCCACGTCGTCCGGGCCGCCTCCCGACTTCACGTAGTGCACACCCATGCCGGGAATATCACCCAACGCAGGATTGAACCCAGCGGCAATTGCGAGCTCCGGTGTGTTCAGGGCGGTGAACTCGGAACGTAGGGAAGTCATTTTCAAGCGATCCATATCGGGCAGTCCGGCCCACGGCGGCGTGGCAAGCGTCTCGCAGCTAACGGCAGCACCCACATGGCTGTGTGCTTCCGTACCCGGCTCGTGGGCATGGTCTTGTGCCAGGGCGAGCGCAGATCGCGGAGCGATGAGGGCCGTTACGGCCACTATAACGCTAAGAACGGACATGATGCGGGACATTCGATGCCTCCAACGTGCAGGGTGATCAATACCACGGTCATTTCGTCGCAATGACCGAGTTATCCGGGAAAAGCTACGGGGAGCGTGCGGGGGTGTCAACGTACCAATAGCAAGGGGCAATAACCCAGCCCACACCTCATCGCTGGGGCGCGGCAACCGGGGTCACCCTGCTGGCCGCAAGCCTGCACAGCCGCGACTGGGAGAATCATTGTGGCAACGGAGATGCTCCAGAATTCGGGATCCCGCTTCAGCGGAGCCACCCACCTGCCGGCATAACGGTGCGCACGCGCACCTCACAACAGCCAGTCGCGACCTCAACTGTGCTGGCAGACCCCAGTCCACGGATGCCACAGTGTCCAACGGATGGCACCTGGGATGTCGGCTGCCACGCCGGGGGCTCAAACTGCTTTCGCTCCTGTAGCTTCTTCTGTATTCTTGCTTCTCGACAGCCGGGAGACACCGGCTAAACTGGAGGAACCGTCCCATGACGATGCATTGCTCGACCTTTGACCGACTCATTCCCGGGGCGCTCGCTCCGAGCGCTGTCACCGGTGTCGCCCTCGTAGCCGCCGCACTTCTGTGTGTGCCGGCGGCGTTGACGGCCCAGGCCCACATCTCGGGTGACCACGAGCCACACCTCTTCGCGGCCGCGGACTTCGGCATCGATCCCACAGGGGTGACGTTCACGAAGGACATCGCGCCGATACTCGCGCGGAGCTGCGTGAACTGCCACCGCGCGGGCGGAGCAGGTCCCATGCCGTTGACGAGCTACCAGGAGGTGAGACGGTACGCCGCGAGGATCAAGACGAAGACGGCGATCCGGGACCGGATGGGCGCGATGCCGCCGTGGTACGTGGAGAAGGACCTCGGCATCCAACAATACAAACAGGACCCGTCGCTGACGGACGTGGAGTTGGCGATGATCCAGGCATGGGCCGACAACGGGGCGCCGGAAGGCGACCTGGCGGACTTGGCTGTGGAGCTGAATCTGCCGACTGAAGACGGCTGGCGGATCGAGCCGGACCTGATCGTGAGCTCCGGAGAGTTCGTTGTGGAGGGCGGATCCCCGGACTGGTGGGGCGAGATTGAGGCGTTCGATGTCGTCGGGCTGGAGCAGGACCGCTGGGTGAAGGCGGTGGAGATCCGGGAGGTCAACGACGTGCCCACTCAGGGCTCGGGACGACAGACCGTGGGATCCCGGTGGGTCGTCCACCATCTGATCTACAGCACTGGGGTGCCCGGGGAGCATCTGCTGGAGCGCACGTTTTGGCCTGTGCACGAGGTCGGCCGCAATCCGGACTTTTTCAGCGAGGAGCGGGGGCAGTTGCTCAAGGCGGGCTCGCAGATCTCGTCCCAGTCTATCCACCTCCACTCCAACGGACGGGACACGAGGTCGCACCTGGAGTTCGGCTTCGAGTTCTTTCCCGAGGACTACGAGCCGGAGTACGAGTCGGGAAGGGTGGGCCTGGCTGACGGGCAGAACATCTCGATCGTGCCGAACCAAGCCGGCCAGGAGCTGCACGCCTATGACGTGCTGGAGGATCACATCAAGATGGTCGCCTTCGAGCCTCACCTGCATGCGCCGGGCGACCGGATGTGCCTGGAGGCGATCTGGAAACAACACATCGAGACGCTGAGCTGTGTGGGGTACGACCACAACTGGGTGCGGACTTACTCCTTCGCGGAGAACTACGAGCCGCTGCTGCCGAAAGGCACGATCATGCACATCGTCGGCTACATGAGTAACACGGAGGCCAACTTCAACATCCCGGATCCGAGAAACTGGCAGGGCTCGGGCAACCGGTCGGTGTCGAACATGTTCCTCGACCTGGGCATCTCGTTGAGGCTGACCGACGAGCAGTTCGTGGAGGAGATGGCGAACCGGCGGGAAGTGCTGGACCTGGGCGTCAACGATCACGTGATCGGCTGCCCGCTGTGCACGGCCGCGATTCCGCTGCTCCCGGAACTGGAGGAGGAGGAGAGCGAAGGAGAGGGGGCAGCCGTTTCGGAGGTCGAAGCGAACTCCGCCGAGGAACTCCTCGGCACGTGGACCCTGCCGCTGGAGAGCCCTCAGGGGGCATTCAACATGGTCCTGGAGTTCTCGGAGGGGACCGACGGGATGCTCGCTGCTTTGGTCGACACTCCCCTAGGTGACCCCCAGACTGCCCAGAACATCTCTCGATCCGGCGACGCGCTCGTCCTGGGCTTCACGTTGTCCGCACTGGGTCAATCACTACCCGTCACCGTCACCCTAACGCCCGCAGGGGACAGCGGCGAAGTCTTGAACGCCGAGGTCGACCTGGGCGCGCTGGGCACCCTGTCCGGAACGGCGACCCAGGAGTGATGAAGGTGCGAGGGGCCTCGGTTCTTCTTTTGGTCTGCCTCCTGTCCTCGGCTCCCCAGGGGGCCGAGGCGCAGCGGCTGTCGTATTCGAAGGGCCAGCCGGTCTACCCGGCCTACGAAGGGTGGGAGCGGAATTCGGACGGTTCGGTCGACATGCTCTTCGGCTACATGAACGAGAACTGGGAGCAGGAACTAGAGATTCCGATTGGGTCGGACAACAGCTTCTCGCCAGGGCCGCCGGACCAGGGCCAGCCGACGCACTTCCTCCCCCGACGCAACCGCTACGTCTTCAAGGTGCGGGTACCGGCGGGCTTCGGGGAGGACGACGAACTGGTGTGGACGCTACTGGCGAACGGCCAGGAGTACCGAGCCTATGGCACGCTCCGTGAGGATCTCTACACCGACAACATAGTCATCATGTCGGAGACGGGGGCGTTGGGCGCGGGGACCAGTAGTCCGGAGATCCGGGCGAACGTGCCGCCGGAGATCGAACTGGAGGGGGGGGTGGAGCGGAGCGTGCGGGTCGGCGAGGCGCTGACGCTGGCGGCGGTGGTCACCGACGACGGCCAGCCGACAAGCGTTGGCTTCTTCTCCGGGGGGACAGATTCCGAAGAGGACGCCGAAGAAGAGGACGACGTAGAAGACGACGCAGAAGACCCTGAAGAAGAGGACAACGAGCCCACCCCGCGGGAACTCTTGGAGCGAGCCCTCGGGAGGGGGACCGCGTCGGGGACGGTGAGCAAGAGGTTGGGGCTGCACTACACGTGGTTCGTATACCGGGGCCCCAGCGAAGCCGTGGAGTTCGACCCTCCCCAGATCAAGACGTGGGAGGACACACGGCCCTTCGCCAATTCGCCCTGGACGGTCGCCTGGGTCGTCCCGGAGGCTCCGGAGGACGGACGGTGGGTGAGCGAGGTCACGTTTTCCGAGCCGGGGACTTACGTGCTCCGGGGTCGTGCCGACGACGGAGGACTGTATGCGGACGTGGAGGTTACGGTTCGCGTACAGTCTACGGTGTTCTGAGGCTCTAGCTAACAGGTCGCCCCGGACTCGATCGGATCGATCTTCTGGACCACCTGCAGCTGTCCCCCACCCTCCGCGGTGGCCACGAACAGTGGCATTGTCGGATAGCCGGCACCATCCAAGGTGAGCGGACCCGTCGCGGTCTCGATCGTCAGACCGTCGAGGCCGGCAAGCCCCGCTTCCGCGCTCGCCTCTCCGGACCGCTCCATCGCCGCCTTCAGCGCCATCAACGAGTTATAGTGGGTAAAGGCGACGTGGGTGACGAGCTCACCGCCCGGCATTGCATTCGCGCGTGCGACGAAGTCCTGGACGGCCGGGCTCGGATCGCTGGCGACAAACGGAACACACGTGACGATCGACGCGCCCGGCACGAGTTGTGACGCCTGCCATTCGCTGAAGTCGAGATGCGCAAAGATCTTGCCCTCCGCGATCCCTAGCTCGACGGCCTGGTTGACCGCGTTAACCGCGTAGGGTCGTGGATCCGCATTCCAGATGATGTTGGACTCCACCTCATGGGCCCACCGCATCACCGCGCGGTATTCGCCGGGATGATTTCCCAACACCGGCGTCGTGACCAACGCATCGCCAGTGTGGACGCCACCGAGCGCACCATACAGATACTCTGAAACGCTGCGCCCCGACGGGGTCCAGTTGGAGATCGAGAACGGCCGAGCCCGAAACCCATCGTCCAGATCGCCCAGATAGGCGCGGATCGACGGGACGATCTGCCTCGCCGTCGGTCCAAAGTGTTTTGTGAACGGGCCGCAATAGGAGCCGTCGGTCCACAGGCCATGGAGCACGGGGACCGACGCGTCCAACGCGTTCAGGCGGACGGTGATCAACCGCGGGGAGGCCATGAGGAAGCCGCCGACGATGGCCTCGCAGCCTTCCTCAGCGACGAGTGCCGTCACGGCGGCCTGGGACGGCGGGCTCCCCCCGCCATCGCGGTACACGAACTCCACCGGCCTCCCGAGTATGCCGCACCTGGTGTTGACCTCGGACGCCGAAAGCTCGAGGCCGAGTCGCATCTGGAA
>ERZ651768.45-NODE-45-length-84330-cov-14.267753_pt1 | contig 84330 bp, 70 predicted proteins | sample MGYA00514754_ERZ651768 | MGnify/ENA metagenome assembly ERZ651768
GACTTATTTTTTTCATAAAGAATGTTTGACTTGGTAATTTCCATTATCATTGCCATGGCTTCTCTACCAGTATTTTCTTGATCAGAATTTGACTTGGTAATTTCCGTTGTCATTGCCATGGCTTCTCTACCAATATTTTCTTGATCAGAAGAAGCAAGGGCTTGGTTAACTGCTTTTGTATGATCAACAAATTCCGATACCATTTCAGGCTTTATAACTACAGGTTTTTTTGAATTAGTAGCATTATTGCCTCGAGAAATAGATTTATCTGAATCAGCATTGACATTATCTGTTTGGGCAAAAACATAAGAAACTAAACTCATGCTTAACCAGCAAAAAAATGAAACACATAATAACCTGCAGGTGGGGCAGATTCTTGTAAGCTTTCTTCTACCAATATTCATTTTCTGTACTATATGTTTATATCCTTTTTCTAATTTATTTGCTCAAAAACTAACACCTGAATTAATTGCCTGTTACCAATCTGCACAAGCCCGGTATGAGTGTTTTATGAAACAGAGGGAAGGCGAACTGGAAAGAGCTAAAGCAAGTGATGCTTTACGTCGTTCTATTCTTCAAGCAAAAGAAGAACTTCGTTTCGAATTATTCAATCTTCAAAAAAAACAACGTGAAAAAGACAGAAAAGAAATAATGAAACAAGTTGAAATATCTCGCTCAAGAAATATTTCTCATAAAGGAGAAAAGTATTCTATAAATTTTGGTCACGTTATTGAAGCAAGTCCTTAAGCAGACTTCCCAAAGTTTATTTCAGAAAAGTAATTAAAATTTCCTGACTGGATCAATTGTAAATCTACACTATTATTTGCAAACTTTCAATGTTTTTCGATTATTATTTTTGCAGTTATTCAATGAGTACCGTTACAAATTAAGAAAAAATTTTAAGGAGATACTTTTTATTTAATTGAATATATTAAGAAAATTTTAAAGGGAACCGATCTTCTTTAACAACAAGGTATGTTCCGGAATCATCCAGATGATCTAGCAGCCAAAACCGAGGTGAATCTGCAAGCAGCACTTCACCAAAATTTTCAGATTGAACAAAACATCTTTCTTTTTTGTCCATTCGAAAACTATTGAGATAAATCAAATCTGACTTGTTGTTGTTTAACTGTAGCATGAATCCTTCTGAGACAGAGTCTATTGCTAATGCCAGCATTGGTGTTATAGCACATTCTAGATAGCATTTATCCCAACGGGCATCACTCCAGTACTCAACAAAATAACGGCCTGTTACCTCTTCAAAAAAAAGATTTGATTTGAAAAGAGACAATACCTTTCCTGTTATTCTTTTGTCCCTTAAACTCCATTGTTGGTTTTGGTCAACATTGATGAAATCATAGTGAAATTGCAAAGCAAGCTCCTTCGAAAATCTTTCTCCCTGATTAATTGCTCGTGAAATGGGGATAGGAAAATACATCCCTTTTGGCAGCTCATTCTCAAACTTTGGGAAATATTCTTCCAGCAATTTCATGACAGTTTTGTCCAGCAATCCTGAAGATTTTATTGTTTGTTGCTGCTCAGAAATCTGCGGATTCAGAAAACGACTTTCCCAGAGAAACAGCATAATCATTCCCCGTTCAGAAAACCATGCTAGACGTTGATTAAATGTCATAAATAATTGGTGTTTTCAAAATGTGTAGCAGAGCACAATGATGGAAGATTATTTTGATTACTGTTTTAATGATGTTTGAAATTACCAGTAGAGAGAGCATTCCTGGTATGGTGCATTAATAACGGGAGTCCACATTCATTGTAGTTCTGGTATCGTTTGGAAAAATAAGCATAAGTCATTTCTGAAATCCTTCGCATATGCATGCTTGCCTGTTCAAACCACTTTCTGGCGTTTCCTGTGATTGAATGAAAATCTTTTCTCTCTATAAATAGTACTATTGAATATGCTTTTCTGCCGAATGGAGTGTTGATTTCAACAATCCCTGCATTCCCGTTTGATCCTTTGACAAAACCGGTTTTGTCCCATAATTTGACTGTTTTATTTGTTGAATAGCATGTACCTGCTTTAATTCTGTCTTTTAACCACGGATGGCCAGGTAATTTTAACAAATTAAGCATTTCAATTGATACAAGCCTGTTTTGCTGTCCACTGTATTTTGACCCAATTACCCTTTGAAACCATAATTTCTTAAAAATACGGTTTAAATCAGCAACGGAAATGGTATTTCGGTAAGCACGGCCATTTTCAGGTATATGCTCAATTAGCCTAATTTGTTTGTAAATTTTTGTTTGTTCAAGAATTTGCTGTATTTTTTCTGGTCCTCCTAACAGCTCAATAACAACATTAGTACTAGAATTGCTGCTGAAACGGATCATTTTTTCAATCAGTTCTTTATGATTTGAATTTTCAATTAGTTTTCCTTCAGAACGCTGGATCATGTAGGCATGAAGAATTGGGACCTTAATAGTGCTGGCTGATTTTAATCTTTTATCCGGGTGAATTGAGGCCACAATTTTTCCATTTTCCAGGTCTTCTACAATGATTGATAATTTATCATTAATATTCAATCTTTTGAGCCCATAAATTTCTTTCATATAATTCATAATGCCCGCTTCCAATAAAGATCTGAAGTGCATAGAACTAATTTTTTTATTAAGTGTGCTCAAAGGTTTTGGATGATAAAATATAACATGTTTGCGGGCTACCCATCCTTCAAAATTATGTGGAACATAAACTTTCAACCAGTCAGTATTCTGCGAAGATAAAGACAACATATGAGTTCCCCTTGGAAGAATTCTCAAAACAGTATTTTTAACTCCGGGGCCAGAACGTAAATTTAATGCTGTAGCAGATACAAATACATAGTTAATTTTTTTGGACGAAAAAAATAATCGGTCAATTGGTTGTTTTTGTTTAAAATTGCTGTGATGTTTGTTAATGACGACCTCGCTGGAAGATTGCAAATTTTCCTTTGAGTAAAGAAAAGTTGTTGCAAAATGCAGTGATAATAATATTAAACTTCCCAGCCTTGAAATATGAAGAAGATAAGAGCTGATTTCAGCTTTCTTCAAAGGCAGTCTAAGTTCCAAAGTCTTTCACAAAATTGATTTAGTCACGGACTCGTAACATCTTTTTATGACTATGCCCAGACTTGTCTGAAAGGGTGCGGGGACTTATAGAGGATTACCTGGTATGACTTATTATTGCAATATAAGTTTGCTGGATGGGGATTATAAATCAACCCATAAAGTGATGAAGTGAATTTTTACTCAGTGTTTTCTTTGCCTATACGTCGTAAATTTATGAGAAAAACTATTGCAGGAATAATTACAAAAGAAATTACTAAAACGCTGAATATTATTGTCCAATTCATTCCCATAATTAATCCCGGTAGTATATGATTTAGTGTTTTTTATGCATTAACTTAATTTGAAATTGAGGAAAGTGCAAACTAAAATTGATAGGAAAATTTGAATTCCCACTAATGTCTACACTATGCTGATGCAGTCTTCCACGTAAAATTATTATATTCCCATTGATTATTCATCTCAGTACAACTGTCTTCACAAAAGCCTCCTGGAAATCAGGAATGTAGTTTTTTAACTGATCACGAAGTTTTAGCGCATCAGGCTTTGATTTAATTCCACCTATCTGCACAATTTTGTACTGTGTTTTTTGTGTTGTGCTTTGAATTTTAAAGAATAACTGATCTTTGAATTGTTGGTTCAAGTGTGTTCTAACCATGTTTGCAGTCTTTAGATCAGGAAACAAACCTAAAGAAATTTGGAACCCTTTTTTTACTGATTTACTAAACGCGTGCCCTGCCATGGGATTTGTTTTATTGATTTTACTAACGAATTTTGCAGAATCTTCTTCGGCTAAAATATTTGTTGTAATTAATTCCGCAATTTTAGATTTTTTGTTTGAAGCCCGGACTTGAGATTCATACCCCAGATTTTTTAACTGAAGACGGCTCTCATCTACACATTCCTGAGATATGCAGGAAACAACCTGGACATAGTAATTGAATTGCTTTACTTTTGGTTTTGCTGCAGTTTTCTTTGGTTTTGCTGCAGTTTTCTTTGGTTTAGGTTTGCTGACTTTCACGACCTGAATGGGCGGTTCAGGAGGCAATTCGACCATAATTTCAGGTTCGGGAGTTTCTAAAGGGTCAGCGGAGTAGTAAAGAACTGCAACTGTGATTATTCCCAGCAACAATCCTGTCGCACCAGAGATTAAAGCTGATTTTAATGGAAATCCTTCAAAGAATGCTGCTTTCTTTTTTTTCTCCTTTTTCTGTTGTTCTTCAGGTTTTTCTTCAGACTCTACGACGGTGCTTGTTTCTTCAGCTTCATCAGAACTGTCTTTTACAGCATCTTCAGTTTCACTGTCCTTTTTATCATCCACAACTTCTGCGTCTTCGTCACCGTCAAGATCATCAATAGTAGAAAGATCTTCGAAAAATGAATCCAACTCACTGTCACTTTCATCTTCACCTTCACCTTCATTTTCCATAAATGAATCAAGTTGTTCGCTGAATTCATCTCCAAAATCATCCAGACCTTCAAGACCCTCAATTTTATCTTCAGCCATATTTTACTTGCATTTATAATGTGATTTGGTGACTTGAAAAGTTTTACAGTCTTAAATGAAAAAACTTTGTTATTAATGAAGAAAGTTCAGGAGAGTTTTATTGATAAAGCAGCATTAAAGCACGATAAAAATATTTATTCAGGAATATTCATTGAGTAACATAGATATAATCCACGCAGCGTCAAATCTTCATGATAAATTGCCTTAGGTACTATAGGTAGTATTTTTGCTGCTAATCCTCCTGTAATGACAACTGTTGGATCTGGTTGGTTCTGTTGTTTTATTTCATTTGTTAATTTATTTATCAAAGAATCAATCATACCACCGTAACCATATATAAGACCTGATTTGAGGCTTTCAGTAGTATTTTTCCCTATCAGCTTTTTTGGCATTTCAAGATTAACCTGGAATAACTGTGCGGCTTTGGAAAAAAGTTCTTCAGCAGAAATTAACAATCCAGGACATATTACTCCTCCCTGAAAAACCCCTTCAGCAGTTACCACGTCCAGCGTAGTAGCAGTTCCACAATCAACAATAACCAAGGAAGTTTTATATTGCTGATATGCTGCAGCTGCATTAATCAGCCGGTCCTGGCCAACTTTCGAAGGATTCTCAGTGTTAATTTGAATTCCAAGATTAAGTTCGTTACTTACTTTTACGGGATGTTGACCAATCATGTTTTCAATAAGTTGTGAAAATACATCAGTCAACTCAGGTACTACAGAACTCAACACTGCTCCTTTGGTCTCTTCAAGACTGAAATCACATGCGAAAAGCATACCTCTAACCAGCATTTCATATTCGTCTATACTCTGATGAAGTCTTGTGTGCAGGCGCCAGCTCTGCAAAAGTTTGCCATCATTAAAAATGCCAATTACTACATCACTGTTGCCAATATCTACAGCTAGAATCATGTCAATTAATCACTTAAATCAATTATGTCACCGGACACATGTGTTAGGATATCCCCTGTTTCTGTCCGGATTTGCAGATAACCTTCACTTGTCAGCCCTTCAATGGTCCCTATGGTACCTTTAGAATTTGCCTGACCTTGTGTGTTATACAAACTGCATACCTTCCTGCCTTTTGCCCTGGCCCGATCTAACCATTCATTTAACAGGGCAGATCGTCCGTCAAACTTTGTTTTGTTTCCGGTAATTTTCCCGGTTTCAGTGAATTCTTCCAGACAGCTTTCCAACTCACGTAAAAGCTGATTGAAAATTGTCTCATTTTTAAGAAGAGATGCTGTTGCATCAGGTTTAGTATCTGAATTCCTCAACATTTCAAATTCCAATGTAGTCACAATCTTTTTCAGCTCATCGGGATAATCCTTGTAACTTCCTTTTGTATTTAACCCTATGCCCATTATCAAAATTGGAAAATGCTGCTTTGGAATACTGATTGATTCGAGCAAAATACCGCATATTTTTTTTTGACCTACTATCACATCATTTGGCCATTTAAGACGGATTGAATTGACATAATTTTCAAGTACACGTGCAACAACGACACTTGCTAACAAAGAATATATTTGAATCTCTGATGCAGGTTTTTGAGGATGTAAAACGACAGAAAAGGTCAGGTTTTTCCCAGGTAGCGAAACAAACTTCCTTGATGCCCTGCCACGTCCAGAAGTTTGCATGTCGGTACGTACTACCAATCCATGCTTTTGGAGTAATTCCAGATTGGCCTTAAGGTATGAATTAGTTGAATCTATTTCACTAAAGTGAATGATGCTATTACCTATTTCCCCGGACATAATTTGTCACTTCAGCAAAAAATCGTGGATTATTATTTCTTTGACTATTCCTGTTTCTTCATTCCTGTCAACCGATACAATAGCCTTCACTTCCGCGATTACTTTGCTGATTTCAGTTTTCAGATGTATTTCGTACCAATAACTGTAAGGAGTGAAATAGTCATCTGCTTTGCTGTAATATTGAGTGATGTTTCTCAATTTATTTTTTATGTCATTTTTTTTGAGTTTTATCCTGGGCAGTTTAGTCAGCTCTTCTGCAATCTCAATTCTTTTTTGATAATAATTTTGTGAGTAATTGTTTTCGAAATTTGATTGAGAATAGTTTATAAAATAATTTGTGTGCTGGTCATATTGCTCAAGAAATTCAACAATTTCTTCAAAAGTTGCCAAATTTATATTTATTCGAGGATTTATAGACGTATGATTCGAAGATGAAACATATTTGTTTCCTACAGGAAAAGTCGTGAAACTTTGATTCCAAAACTTCTGAGGGATATTTTTTTCTTTAATACCATTGATCAGCATTATTTCTTTTAATTGATCAAAAAATCCGTTTTTTATTTCAATTGGCCGTTCAGAAACTATATATGCGTCTTTTTCTGCTCCGATTGCACCGTATATTGATGAATCATAAATATATGAATCCTTATCCATCCAGTCGAAAATTGCAGCATACAGCTGTAATATTTCATTATTGTCAAATTGCTTATTTTGCGTGATTAAAGCGTCTCCGACCTGGGATTTGCTGCTAATATTCCATTTGTTAAGAATATTAATAAATTGATTTGCATGGTGTACATCTGATTTAGATTCGGGATTTACTGTTCGAAAAGGTGGTGTTTGAATACGATTAAGGTTATATAGATGATCAATAGGACGTATATAAGGTGTGTAGAACGCAACATCAGGAAAATCAGAAATTACGCCTGCAGGTAATCTGACAGGCTCAGGTGGGTTCAAAATTGATATATTTCTGCCTGAGGTCCCAATTGATAAAAAACTCCAAACGTACTGTCTGAAAAATTTAATCTCTTCATGGCTTTCCAAACCTTCAAGAACAGCCTTAAACATTGATTTAACCGCATTTCTAGCTTTGAAAGATGCCTGGTAATTCTGTATTCCACGTGTTTCAAGTTTTGTTTCAAACGAAAACTCTGTCATGAAAACAGCCAGAAGAGCTAAAATTACCAAGGTGATTAGCAAGGCGATTCCACCTCTTGAATTTCTTTGCAATTGTGAAGGGGAGTTCACTGTCAGGCAAGCGATGAGCTTTGTACTTTGAAGTCAGGCTGTTTTTAAATTCCTGCCTTTCAAAGTTTTCAGCAGAAAAGAAGAACCTTAGTTCTGAATTGAATTAAAACTAAAGCATTGTTTCTCAACATCTTAAAACTGCTGAGATATTTATGAGCATCCGCTGGTTGCTCCACAGGATGCACACTTGAGGCATGAACCGTTTCTTACCATGGTAAATTGCTGGCATGTATGGCAGGCTTCACCTTCATAGCCCTTCATACGGGCTTCTTGAGCAAGGCTTGCTGTAGAACGGTTTTGTGCTTCCCAGTTTTCTAATGCAGAGTCTGTAGTAAAATCTGAACTGCCTGAATAATCAGCATGAACGGTCTCGAGTTCAGAATCAGTATTTTTCAGCAAAGTAAAATCTACACCCTCAAATTCGATTTTCTCATTTTCAAGAAATTCCTGGCTTTCTTCTGTACTCATAGTCCTTTCCGAGATAACTTGCTCGTTATCAAATTCAGGCTCATCCTCATTTTGTGTATGTACTGCACTGGCCTGCAATTCATCCGGGTGAACATGTGCCAGTTCGTTACGCCCAAGGTATGAAATTGCAAGTTCACGGAAAATATAATCTATAATTGAGGTGCTCATTTTTATTGAGTCATTGCCGGAGACAATACCATTTGGCTCAAAGCGTGTGTAAATAAAGGCTTCGATAAATTCCTCAAGTGGAACTCCATGCTGCAGACCAAGGGAAATTGCTATCGCAAAGCTGTTCATCAAACTTCTGAATGCAGCTCCCTCCTTATGCATGTCAACAAATATTTCTCCAATTGTACCGTCCTCATATTCGCCAGTACGCAGATAGATTTTGTGTCCTCCGATAACGGCTTTTTGCGTATATCCATTGCGACGGTGAGGTAATTTCCTTCTTTTGGCAATGTAGCGGTGAATTATTTTTTCAGCAATTCGAACTTGTGCTGGCTGTGAAGCGGCAATACCCACATCTGAATCGTCTTCATCCCACAGATATTCGTCCACGTTAACGTTTAGTGGCTGGCTTAGCTTAGAGCCGTCACGATAAAGTGCATTACATTTTAAGCCTTTGAGCCATGATGTTAAATATGCTTCTTTAAAATCGTTAACATTTGCGTGGTTTGGAATATTGATGGTTTTGGAAATAGATCCGGAAATAAAAGGTTGAGCAACTGACATCATCCGGATATGTGCCTCTGAGGCAATATAACGCTTACCGTTGCGCCCGCACTTATTTGCACAGTCGAAAACACTATGATGCTCCTGTTTGAGATGCGGAGCATCTTCAATCGTCATTGTTCCGCAAATATAGTCGTTTGCTGCTTCTATCTCTTTACTGGTAAATCCAAGATGCTTGAGAATACTGAATTCATAATCTCCCAACTGTTCATCAGTTAATCCTAATGTTTCCTTGCAAAAATCCTCCCCCAGGGTGTAGTGGTTAAATACAAAGCTAACATCAAATGCTGACGGCAATTGATCTTCTATACGCTTAATTACATCGTCAGTAAAACCCTTGGCACGTAATACATTTGCGTTGATGCATGGGCTGCCGTCTAACCGTGCGTGACCCTTGATATAGTGCACAATATCAGTTATTTGTGTGCTGCTGTATCCGAGTTTCTTTAATGCAGGTGGTATAGAGTTATTTATTATTTTAAAATAACCGCCTCCTGCGAGTTTCTTAAACTTCACCAAAGCGAAATCAGGTTCGATGCCGGTAGTGTCACAATCCATCAGCAAACCGATGGTGCCCGTAGGAGCAATCACTGTGACCTGTGCGTTTCTGAAACCATATTTTTCTCCCATTTTCAGGGCCAGATTTGCATCCTGTTGAGCTGCCTTGAGAAGTTCCGGGGGGCAATGCTGGCTGTCTATTCCTACCGGTTTGATGGTTAAACCTTCATATTCGCTGTCCGGAGCACGGAATGCGGCTCTGCGGTGGTTCCGGATAACACGCAGCATATTCTCCTTGTTACGTTCATATCCTGGAAAAGTACCAAGTTCTTTGGCCATCTCAGCAGAAGTGGCATAAGCAGTCATGTGCATAATGGAAGTAATAGAACCGCATATTCCAAGGGCTTCAGGTGAGTCATAAGGTATGCCATTCACCATCAGATAGGTCCCTAAATTGGCGTAACCTAAACCTAAGGTTCTGAATTTGTGAGAAAATTCTGCGATGTTTTTGCTTGGAAATTGTGCCATTAAGACACTGATTTCCAGAACAATCGTCCAGATTCGAGAGCCGTGTCTTAATTTTGTGACATCAAGTTCTCCGGTTCTAGGGTCACAAAAATGTAATAAATTCAGAGAAGCTAAGTTACAGGCAGTGTCATCCAGGAACATGTATTCACTGCATGGATTGGATGCCCTGATAGGACCGTCAGCAGGGCATGTGTGCCATTCATTAATAGTTGTATGGTACTGAATTCCAGGGTCTGCCGAAGCCCAGGCAGCATAGGCAATCTCTTCCCATAATTCAGATGCCTTCAGAGTTTTGCATGGGATTGGTTCTCTTCCCTCTTTTTGTGCTTTAACTTTCTCAACACGCCAATACAGGTTCCACTCCTTGTCCTGTTCCACCGCCTGCATGAATTCATTATTCAGTCTTACAGAATTGTTTGCGTTTTGCCCGGAAACAGACTGATATGCTTCAGAATTCCAGTCTACATCATATTCGTCAAATGCAACTTTGGTGTATCCCTGTTCTGACAGATGGATAATTCGATACACATAGCTGAGTGGCATATCTGCCTGACGGGCCTTTTTGGCAACTTTTTGCAGATTTTTGTTTAGTTTTAGGTCAAATTTTTCAGCCTCGTTGTCCCATTCGTTAATTGCTTCAAACAATTCATTTATTATTTTTTTAATTGTTTTTGAGCCCGAAACCAAGGCCGCAACTTTTTGTTCCTCATGAACTTTCCAGTTGATAAATTGTTCAATATCAGGATGATCGGCATCCAGGCAGACCATTTTCGCAGCTCGACGTGTGGTGCCTCCGGACTTAATTGAACCTGCCGCTGTATCGCCTATTTTGAGAAATGACATCAGTCCGGAAGAAACTCCTCCACCGGAAAGCGGTTCTATATCTCCACGCAAATCAGAAAAATTGGATCCTGTTCCAGACCCATATTTAAATAATCTGGCTTCTCGTGTCCACAAATCCATGATTCCACCTTCACGCACCAGGTCATCCTTGACTGACTGGATGAAGCATGCATGAGGTTGAGGACGAGTGTACGCATCTTCTGATGGCGCAACTTCTTCTGATTTTGGATCAACATAATAATGACCCTGTGGGGGGCCATTCAGGCCATAAGCCCAGTTCAGTCCGGTATTGAACCATTGAGGTGAATTTGGAGCAGCCATTTGATTGGCAAGCATGTGACAAAGTTCATCGTAGAACGCACGCGCATCTTCTTCCGTATCGAAATAGTTATATTTATATCCCCAATATGTCCAGCAACCTGCCATCCTATGAAAAACTTCCCGCGCGTCTGTTTCTGATGCAGTAGATTCTGTTTCATTAGGCTCAGTTTCATTTTTTTCTTGATTTGACTCAACTTGATCAGGCAGAGAAGGTTGCAGCCAGGAAGGAACCCCTTTTTCTTTAGCTGGTTTTAGCTGTTTGGGAATACCGGCTTTTCGAAAATATTTTTGTGCCATGATGTCTGTAGCCACTTGTGACCAGTGTTTTGGCACAGTCACATTCTCCCATTCTGAGACTACAGAGCCGTCTGGGTTGCGTATAACTGAAGTGCGGTTTTCGAATTCTAATGATTGATATGGTCCTTCACCTTCCATGGTGAACAGGCGCTTGATTTTCATGAATACCTTTAAATGATTTGTATTCTAAATTTTGAAGATTACCAAATCCATGGCGCGCTTGATCCCTCTAAAGCATACTTTTAGTGAGCAAGTATAAGTGGCTGGATTCACGTTGCCAATTCAGTCAGCTGTATGCAAAACTCTTAAGTAACAATTTTGCAGTAAAAACTCTTAAATCAGTAACGTGGTCAGGATCTAACTACTATTAAATTATAGATTAATTAAAGAGTCAAATAAACTCAAAAAATTTTACCTGAAAAATTAATTTTTCCGAATGTGTATTAGTAAAATAACGATTCTGCTGATTCTATTCAGACAAAAGAATCATGACATATTCAAGTATGTCAAATTTTTCGGCAGCAATGGAAAATAATCAGGATAAGGACAGTATATTTTAGGTAATCGAATGCAAAAAATCAACAGAAAATATCTTCTGCTAAATCAAGTAGTAACAATTAATAAGCTGATATTTAAGGTAAAATAATTGTATAAATCACACAAAAAAAATAAAAAATATAGTCCTGTACCGGCTGTTTATCTTCATATCCCGTTTTGCCGAGAAATTTGCCCATTTTGTTCCTTTGCAGTATGTAAAGACCATTCTGACTTACATAGCAAATATATCACAGAAATGCTTAAAGAAATTTCCATGATTGTAGAAGAAATTAAAGGAATAAATCAGAAAGAGAGTGAACTGAAAAAGAATAATGGGCATAAACTGCTTGAATCAATTTATGTCGGCGGGGGGACACCATCTCGACTAAGTATTCCTGAATTATCAAAGTTGCTTTCAAAAGTCAGAGAGCATTTACCCTGTTCAAAAAATGTTGAAATTACGTTTGAAATGAATCCTGAAGATGTGAGTCCGGAATATTTAAACAATCTTGCCAAAATCGGAGTCAATCGCTTGAGTTTAGGAGGCCAAAGTTTCCGGGACTCTCTCCTCAGGAAGCTTGGACGTTGTCATGATGCTTCTGATTTGCGTAAAGCGTGCGAAGAAATAGTGAACTCTCCTTTCCAAAATTGGAATATAGATCTGATGTTCGGAATCCCGGGACAAAGTGTTTCAATGTTTAAAAAGGATGTAGAAGCTGCCATCTCCTACAAACCTAATCATATTTCTTTATATGGACTAGAAATACATGACCGGACACCTTTTGGTAAAAATATGCAAATCTGTAAATGGGTTAATGAACATCATGAACAATATGAGGAAATGTATATATGGGCAATTAACCGATTGGAAGCAGAAGGACTAATTCAGTATGAAGTTTCAAATTTTTCAGAGAAAGGAAACGAAAGCAGGAATAACCTGCTTGTCTGGTCAGGAAAGGAATATCTTGGCTTCGGAGCTGGTGCGCATTCATATTATGAGAGAACTCGTAAAGGAAACATCGGATCAGTAAAACCTTACATTAGTCATTTGAAAAAAAACACTTTGCCTGTGGAATTTGAAGAACAGCTTACATCTGCCCAGCTTGCTGTAGAATTTCTGATGCTAGGATTAAGGAGCAGTGAAGGTGTGAATCTGCAGGGATGGATTGAACGATTCGAATTGGAATGGAGTACCCAGGAAGAACAATATGTAAATTCACTTTACGAGCAGGGCCATGCATTAAAGAAAGATAACCATTTTTGTTTAACACCCAAAGGGATGCTTATAGCAGACAGGATTACGGTACAGATGATGCCGTCGTACAGCTCGCATAAAACTATCAAATTATTATTTTAAATTTTTGAGTAAAGTTTTTTCAAAGTATTCCGAAAAGCAATACAAGTGTTTTTCCGGCTGGGAAAATTAACCAGCTTTGAGGGGAAACATTAAAAGTTATAAAAATAATTGGGAGAACAAAATGAAAATTCGAAGCAATGCCATGTCAATGAATACATTGAGGCACTCAGATAACAATTTAAAAAATGTCAAAAGTTCAATTTCTAAACTTAGTTCAGGAACCAGAATAAATAGTGCAGCTGATGGACCAGCCGATTTGATTGCTTCAGAGCGTTTAAGAGGACAAATTGCTGGATTGAGACAGGCGCACAGCAATAATGACAGTGCAATTGCAATGTTTCAAACAGCTGAGGGAGCCCTGAGTGAATTCAGCAGCATTTTGATCACACTGAAGCAGCTTTCAGTTCACGCAGCAAATGAAGCGGTGAACGATGAGAGTATGGTTGAAGCAGATCAGCAGGAGGTTGATGACCTTCTTGAAACTTTAGACCGAATAGTGGAAACAGCCATGTTTAATGGCAAACATTTGCTTGATGGAAGCTTGGGCACTAATGGAGCCACTGTTGGAGATAATTTAAGATTTGTAAGTGCTGAAACTGTGACAAAGGCTTCTCCTGTAGAGGGATATGAAGTTGATATTTCTCAAGTAGGTACACAGGCATTTAAAAAAGGTAGTGTTCCATTGACTGTAGATAATATTGGTTCAGGAGTAAGAATTTTATTGAATGAAGGGGGCCAGAATGTCGAAATAGATACCACGTCAGGAATAGTGAACAAAAACATTGAAGAAATTCTGTCTAATCACAGGCGTGATCCTTTACGTTTTCCTGCTGAGCAAGCATCTGCAGATATTCGTGGTATCGTAATGCATGCAATTAAGGAAGGAATAAAATCCACTGGATTAGCATTAGAAGCTTTTGAGACACCAGATAAAACTTTCTACTTAAGGCACAAGGAGTTTGGTGAAGACTACACTTTTTCTGTTACTACTAACTTTCCGGGTTTACTGACAAGACAAGCTAATATAGCAGAACTAGCGGAGCCAGGTATTGATGTGGCAGGAAGAATCGGAGGTCAGGCTGCCAGAGGAAAAGGTCAGTATCTAACTGCTATCCATGGGGGATCTCCTGCAAAGGGAATTACGATACAATATGATCGCACAATAGGATTAAAGGAAGTCCCTATAAAAAACGAGCTGGGAGAGTTCATTGGTTTAGAATTCGTGGAAGAGTCCCAGGAGGAAATTGTTGGTTCACATGAAAACCCAATCATTGAAGGGTATGTACACTTGTCCCAACAAACTAAGAATGTAAATCTTGGACCTAAACCAGGGATGGAAAGCAGTTTCTCATTGAAAAGCATTCGTACCAATAACCTGGGAATGGGTGTGGAAAATGAAAGCGGATTTAAAAGCCTTTATGATATAGATTTAAGAACTAAAGGAGGGGCCAATGATGCTGGAATAATAATTGATAAAGCGATTGATGAAATTACAATTTATCGAGGCAGAATTGGAGCATTCCAGAAAAACGCAGTCGAAAGCAATCTTAATTCATTAAGAATTGCTGAAGAAAATATCACCAAAGGAGAGTCAACAATTAGAGACACAGATATGGCTTCAGAGATGTCAAAATTGACAGGAAATCAGATTCTACTGTCTGCAAGCCAATCGATGCAGGCTCAAGCTAATCAGCTGCCTGAAAATGTACTGCAGCTGCTTCAACAAGGCTAATATAACATTACTTAAAATGATAATTGGTAACAGGCAGCATTTAAAGAATGCTTTGCTAAATTCCCAAATATCGATGTTGTATTTCTTTATTTGAGTTCAGTGTCGATGAATCACCAATCCACTCAATTTTACCTTTTTCCATGATATAATGGCGGTCAGCAAGGTCTGTAAGAGCCTTAATGTTTTTATCTACCACAAGGATTGACTGTCCGGATGATTTCAAACCTTTTAAGCAATCCCAAATTTCCTTTTTAATTAAAGGGGCAAGGCCCTCTGTAGCTTCATCCAAGATCAGTAGACGGGGGTTTGTCATCAACGCCCGCCCTATTGCCAGCATTTGCTGTTCCCCTCCGGATAGCTGATTCCCCATATTTTTTAATCTGTCTTTCAATCGGGGAAATAATTCTAAAACTCTATCGAGAGTCCACGGATTCCTCTTTTTAAACCTGTTTGAAGAGGTTGCCTCGAGGTTTTCGTACACGCTAAGATTTGGAAAAATCTGGCGACCTTCAGGCACAAGGCCAATTCCTGTCCTGGCAACTTTGTATGGTGGCCATTTTTGGACATGATTACCATCAAAAATAATTTCACCGGATTTTGTTTTAACCAGACCCATAATTGAATTTATTGTAGTTGTTTTGCCCATGCCGTTGCGTCCAAGAAGGGTTACAACTTCACCCTGATTTATCTTCAGATCAATACCGAACAGTACTTGACTCTGACCATAAGAAGTTTCCATGTTGTTTATTTCAAGCATCAGTATTCTCCTCACCAAGATATGCTGCTTTAACTTCCGGATTCTTTCGAATTGCCTCTGGACTGTCAGTTGTGATACCTCTGCCATTTACCAGGACTGTAATCTTGTCTGCCAAAGTGAAAACCACATCCATATCATGCTCTATAAGCAGAATGGTTAATTTGCCTTTAAGTTCCTGTAGAATTTCTACCATCGCTGATGATTCTTTTGGGCCCATTCCTGCCATAGGTTCGTCAAGAAGCAGTAATTTGGGACTGGTTGCCAAAGCCATGGCAATTTCCAACTGACGGTGTTCACCATGGGATAATTGCCCTGCCACAACTTCAGCTCGATTTTCTAAACCAACCTGCTGCAAATATTCCAGCGCAGGTTGTCTGAGTTCATGATCTTTACTGGCATCTTTCCAGAATTTAAATGAATGACCTGAGTGAGCCTGTACTGCAAGTGCAACATTGTCATGTGCAGTTAAATCAAGAAAAATATTGGTAATTTGAAATGAACGGGCAAGGCCAAGTGCAGAACGCAAATGTACATCCATGCCTGAAATATTTATTCCGTCAAACAAAACAGTTCCTGAATCAGGTTTAATTTCACCGCTAAGCTGGCTGATTAAGGTGGTTTTTCCTGCACCATTAGGTCCAATTACAGCGTGAATTATACCTTCCTTAACCTGGAAGGACAGATCGTCAATGGCTAATATACCTCCAAATGATTTAACCAGAGAATCAACTATTAACATATATGAGTTATTAAATTATGCAGATTTCTTAATTTGCCACCATTTATCCAGTCTGACTAAGCTTCCATCAATTCCACCTTGTCCAAATATTGCAATCAGCACAAGCATTGGACCAAAAAAAATCTGCCAGTATTCCGTGATACCCGAAAGAAATTCTTCCAAAAACAAAAATGCGACTGCACCAATAACTGGACCAAAAATAGTTCCCATACCACCTAGTACAACCATAATGATTAAATCTCCGGATCGCGTCCAGTGCATAACAGCAGGACTGACATAATCTGTTTGATTTGCGGACAGTACTCCGGCTACTCCGCAAATTGCTCCGGCAATTACAAAAGCTACAAGACGGTAACGGAAAACAGGGAATCCAATAGTTTCCATTCTTTTTTCATTAGACTTTGCTCCGCGGATTAACATGCCAAAACGGGAATTGATTAAGCGGTGAGAAAAATACAAAAAAACAGTCAGGAATATAAAATTTATATAGTAAAGGGTGTTATCATTTGAAAGATCCAGCAATTCATGAAACTCGCTTCTTGTATAAAGGCTTAGTCCATCATCTCCACCATAATTATCGTTGCCAACAGCAATGAAATAGAACATCTGAGCAAACGCCAGGGTAATCATAATGAAATAAACTCCTCGAGTACGCAGTGAAATAGCTCCAATAATTAGCGCTGTTAATGCAGAAACGGCAACTGCAATTCCCATATGAATGAAGCCGTTTGCCATCCAGGATACACCGTCTTCAATGGCGTGTAATGTTCCAATTCCTACAACATATGATCCAATACCCAGGTAAACTGCATGACCAAAACTCACCATTCCACCAAACCCTAAGATCAGATTTAGGCTGATTGCTCCTATAGAAAGTATAAGCATTCTGGAAAACAACACTGTATAAAAAGGCTCATCAATACTGTCGGCAATCATCGGGACTGCAGCCAAGCCTAACATCAATATGGCAATTAAAACTGTACGAGGGGACCAGTTCATCTATACTCCTTTTGGCGGGAAAAGTCCCTGTGGCCTGATCGCCAGAATGAGTGCCATCAGAACATAGGTCAGCATTGAAGAAATGGCAGGTGCGGCAGTATCTGCAACATCGTTGGAAACAAACAGTCCTAATATATCCGGGAGGAATGAACGGCCGACAGTATCAATAAATCCCACCAGCAGTGCTGCTACAAATGCTCCGCGGATTGAACCCACACCTCCAATGACTATGACCACAAAGGTTAATATCAATATCCCTTCTCCCATCCCAATTTCCACGGTCATGATTGGGGCTGCCATTAAGCCCGCCAAACCTGCAAGTGCAGCACCCAAACCAAAGACAATAGTGTAGAGAAGGTTTATATTAACTCCAAGTGCACTTACCATTTGACGATTGCTTGCCCCGGCACGAATTAGCATGCCTATCTTTGTACGGGATACGAGTAAGTAAAGCAAAAGGGCTACTATGATTCCTGTAGCAATAATTACCATACGAAATGCAGGATATCGTATTCCAAAAATTAGTTCGACACTGCCGTTTAATATGTCCGGAAGAGGGATATCGAGCCCGATAGGGCCCCATAACAGTCGTACAAATTCATTAAAAAAAAGGATAAGGCCGAAGGTTGCCAGGACTTGATCAAGATGACTGCGTGTGTAAAGAGTTCGTAAAGCAATGATTTCCAGCAATATTCCAAACAGCATGCATGCGGGCAGAGTAAGCAGCACTCCAAGGAAAAACGATTCTGTCCAATTTGTAAATGTTGCAGCAAAGTAGGCTCCCATCATATATAGGGATCCATGTGCCAGGTTTATCAGGTCCATGATTCCAAAAATTAAAGTGAGGCCTGCTGCTAGCAGAAACAGTAAGATACCTAATTGTAAACCGTTCAACGTTTGCTCCAGAAGCAGTATCCAGTTCACCAGGACCTTAATTGTCTTGAAGTGTTTTTTTCAGAAATGATGATTGGCAAGGTAAATAACTATAACAATTCCTTACCAAAAATACGGTAAAAAGCACAGAAAATATCTCAGGATATTTTCTGGATACGATAAGTCTGAGAAAATTTTGACATTGCTTTCAGGTTTGAATTGTGGAAGGGAAGTATTAAGAGATGGAGGGACAAGAAGTCCCTCCAAAAACAGGAATGCTACCAGGACATTTTACAATCCTTTGCGTAAGGATCCTGGTGATTTGTGTAAACGGTTTTCACAATACTGGTTGTGTAGTTTCCTTCAGAATCTTTAATTACTTTACGTAAATAAAAGTTTTGGATAGGAAAATGGTTGTTACCGTATTTAAAAGGTCCGCGTACAGATGGGAATTCAGCTTTACGCATTGCAGCTCTCATACCTGCTTTATTGGACAAATTTCCGCCAACAGCTTCAACTGCGCTGTTGATAAGCATAATAGTGTCGTAAGATTGTGCCGCGTAGAATGTTGGATAACGTCCTGTCTTTTTACGGTAATCTGCCACAAAACGCTTATTTACAGGATCATCCAAATCAGGGGCCCAAAATTGTGTCATCAAACTTCCTGCAGCCAAATCTTTCAAACGAGGCAGACTTAAGGAATCCACAGTGAAAGCGGAATATAATGGAACCGTGTCTTTCAAGCCTGCCTGAGAATACTGCTTGAAAAACTGCATACCATGTTTCCCCGGATAAAAGACAAACACTGCATCGGGGTTAACAGAACGAATCTTGGCAAGTTCCGCGGAGAAATCAAGCTGTGCCGGAAACTTTGTCATGTCTTTACCTACAATGTTCCCTTTGAATGTACGTGAAACTCCAGCCACCATGCTTTTACCGGCCGCATAATTTGGTGCCATAATGTAGAGATCATTTATCCCCAGCTGGTTCAGTACCTCGCCCATGGCCATGGTGGTTTGGTCATTTTGCCATGACGTTGAGAAAAAATCTTCATGGCAAAGTTTTCCGGCAACCGGACCAGGTCCTGCATTGGAGGTAATCATAAACGGCCCCTTACCTACAACAGAATTACGTGAAGCCAGCAGTACGTGGCTCCAAATATAACCGGTGACAAAATGAACTTTATCCTTTTTTACTAACTTCTCAGTTTTTTGTTTTCCAACATCAGGTTTGAAAGTATCGTCTTCATAGAACATTTTCACATCAGAACCTCCCATTTTTCTACCCAGGTGATCAAGTGCCAGTTCAACGGCATCTCGCATATCATTTCCAATAGCACCAGCACCACCTGTAAGTGTAGTGACAAATCCAATTTTAACTGTTTCAGCCATTGCAATTTGACTTATAATCAGAGCTGCAGAAGCTGAAATCCAGAATAATATTTTCCTCATATTCTCTCCTTAATTTTGCAAAATAATGTTTTACCAGCAGGACTTGGAATAATGCCCCAAAGAACGAAGACAATAACTCTACTTTCTGGGGATGTCAACTAAAAACTGAGTAAAAATACTGTAATTTCTCTGATTGAGGACTGCATAAATTTCGAATTCCATTCACAATTAATCTGAATCACAAATTCACAGGAAATTGCTGATTATTATGATTCAGTGTATTTGAAGATATTACCTTACATTTTTCAGTTTAGATCTACTTTCTGTAGATCTTTTTAAGAGGCCAAATTAATTCTAACCGAGCTATAGTTAAAAGCTTCTTAGTTTATCATTTCAATTCATTCAGGTAATTATCCACACACACCACATCTTTTTTAACCAGTTTATAAAATTCACTGTTATGTCCTAGCCCAGGGCTGCTTCTGTGCCTCAATTCGTGAACCAGAGTGTTAAGTAATTGGTTTTTTTTTGGCAAACCAAAGAACCAGAAGTTTGAGCGATGAATTTTGATCTGTTCTTCTCCCCAGTAAATTCCTGCTTCTCCATATTGAATAAAATTCTTATGGAACGGACGCTCCCTGGTATATCTAATTGGTACAGTGATGATTTTGCTCTTCATGATTGAAGGAAGACATGGGACTTCCAACAGCAGTTCAGCTAAATCTATAATATGCTTTTGCCTTGCTTCAGGAAATTCTAAAAACGGGTCAAGCAGATGCCAGCGGTCTAAAATGAAAAATAAAACTATTCCGCACAGCAGGAAGACTAAGCAAAATTGTGCATACTTCGAAAATAAAGTTTTACCTGATGAATGCGATTTAAGGTGCCTCTGTTTCCAGGCAAACCATTCATCCCATTCTTTTTGTAAGTAGCTGATATATTTTAATTTGTTTGTATCATCAACTTTATCAGATTCTATCTTGCTGCTTAAGGAATATGGAGTTTGAAAAAATAAATGTTCTCTACAGTTGTGACAAATTATTCTAACAAAATACTCACCATCTTTACCTGACAATGGAATAACTTTGAATTCTTCTCCACCACATGATGGACAGTGGAGATTGAAATTTTCCTGAGAATCTTCAGGAAACAAAATACTTTTTTCAGAAGTTGAATTTATCAAGTGCTGACAGGGTAGGAAACAACTTTTCAGTAGTTTTATTTTATCTCTAAAAAGAGATTATACAAGAATTGTCAGTTACTTATTAAAAAAATATTTATGCTGACTCACACATAACAGCGGAATGCAAAAACATTAATAATTTTTAAGAGAGAGTTTTACAGTTTGTTTAATTTTCAGGTGCATATCTTTAAACTCCACTTTAGAATTGTCAACAGGTCTGTGAAAGATCAGTTTTGATAACGATAAATAGACTTTAGCTGCAGCTAATAAATTTTTTGAAATTTTTGATTTAGTAATTCTTTTTACACTTTGGATAAATTTTATCAGATATACGGAAAATAATAGAAAATTAAGGGAGATAAACTGTGATAAAAATTCTTGGCCTGTAAATTATCTTGCATTTCACACGTTTTAGAAAGGACAATGCATGTGGAAATATTAAACCATACATTAAGATGCATTAAAAATTTTTAGAGTATATACAATTGCCGTAAAAGGGGGAGCTAATGTCAGTAAGTACAAGTGAAACAGTCAAATCAATCGGAATGAAGGATGCTTCATTATTCCGGCAACAGGTCTACATAAATGGAAAATGGTCTGATGCAGACAATGGAGAAATCAATGAAATTACCAACCCGTCCAATGGACTGGTATTAGGTACCGTACCAAATTGCGGAGCTGATGAGGCGAAAAGAGCGATAGAAGCAGCAAATACTGCATGGCCAGATTGGAGTTCTAAAACTGCAAAAGAACGTGCTGTGATATTACGCCGCTGGTATGAGCTGATGATGGAAAACCAGGAAGACCTTGCGCGTATTATGACTGCAGAGCAGGGAAAACCACTTACGGAATCTCGTGGAGAAATAGCTTATGCGGCAAGCTTTCTTGAGTGGTTTGGAGAAGAAGGGAAACGAATATATGGAGATACCATACCCTCACATGCACCAGATAAACGTATTGTCGTAATCATGCAGCCCATAGGAGTTACTGTTGCAATTACACCATGGAATTTTCCTGCAGCAATGATCACCAGGAAAGCAGCTCCTGCATTGGCTGCAGGTTGTCCAATGGTTATCAAACCGGCTCCGGATACACCATTTTCCGCATTTGCCCTTTGTGAACTGGCAGAACGTGCTGGTGTTCCTCCCGGAATAATAAGCACAATTACCGGAGATGCTATTGAAATTGGTGGTGAATTTACAAGCAATCCTATAGTAAGAAAATTAACTTTCACAGGTTCAACCGGAGTTGGCAAGCTACTCATGAAACAATGTTCCGGTACCGTCAAAAAACTTGCACTTGAGCTTGGAGGTAATGCACCGTTTATTGTTTTTGACGATGCTGACTTGGAAGCCGCAATTCCAGGTGCACTGGCCAGCAAGTTTCGGAATGCCGGGCAAACCTGTGTATGTGCCAACCGGATTCTGGTACAAAGCAAGGTATATGATAAATTTTGTGGAATGTTGGCTGATGCAGCTAAAAATATTAAAGTTGCTGATGGATTTGAGGATGGTGCCCAGCAAGGTCCATTGATTAATGAGGCTGCTATTGAAAAAGTTGAAAGTCATGTAAAAGATGCCCTTTCAAAAGGAGCAAAACTTCTTACTGGGGGACAGAGACACCAACTTGGCGGAACATTTTATGAGCCCACAGTACTCTCAGGAGTAACGAAGGAAATGCTGGTTGCAAAAGAAGAAACATTTGGACCAATGGCGCCTATATTCAAATTCGAAACAGAAGAAGAAGCAATTGACTTGGCAAATGACACTGAATTTGGTTTAGCAGCATATTTTTACAGTCGAGATATTGGCCGGATTTGGAGAGTCTCTGAAGGCCTGGAATACGGAATTGTTGGAGTAAATGAGGGAATTATTTCAACTGAAGTGGCCCCATTTGGAGGAGTTAAAGAGTCCGGAACTGGGCGTGAGGGTTCGAAATATGGTATCGAAGACTATCTCGAAATCAAGTACATTTGCATGGGAGGAATTAACAACTGACCACTTAAGCGCTTAACGAAACAGTTTTCCTTGAATTGAGATTATAAATTGAAAATTAATCTGGAATTAATGGGGCCATTGGTGGATTTTCTCCCGGATTCAGACAAAGGGAAAGCAACGATGAAACTGAATAATGATTCTACTATTGCCGATATGTTGAACAAACTTAAAATCAAACGAAGGGTTGTTGTAGCTGTCAATGGAGATGAAGAGAAAGGACTTGACCATGTTCTCAGTGACGGTGATGAGGTACTTGTTTTCACTGTTATCAGCGGGGGTTAGCAACTAATTTACTAAATCAATCTGGATAGAATTATGTCTTACGGTTACACAGGGAAAATATTACATGTAAACTTATCAAAAGGTGAGCTGGAAATTGAAGAACCAGATGAACAGTTTTACCGCACTTATATGGGAGGTAGTGCGATGGGAATGCATTATGTTCTTAAAGAAACCCCAGTAGGAGTTGATCCCTTCAGTCCGGATAATGTCCTTGCTTTATGCACAGGAATTTTAACAGGAACACCAATATCCGGACAAAGTCGTTTAACTTCCGTAGCAAAATCACCACTTACAGGTTGTATCGGAGACGCACAAGGCGGCGGTTACTTTCCTGCTGAAATGAAATTTTCTGGATTTGATGCAGTAATTATCAAAGGCAGATCTCCAAAACCCGTATATCTTTGGTTACATCATGGAGAGGCGGAACTGCGCGACGCCAGTCATTTGTGGGGGCTGACAACAGGAGACGCCGAGGATAAACTTAAAGAAGAACTGGATGATAAGAGAATTGAGGTCCTTCAGATCGGACCTGCAGGTGAGAATCTTGTTCGATTTTCTGCACTGATCAGCATGAGTAACCGTGCAAATGGGCGTACCGGAATGGGAGCAGTGATGGGTTCAAAAAACCTCAAAGCAGTTGTAGTTAGAGGGAAAATGAAACCTGCTATTGCTAATCCGGAAAAATTTAAGGGGATTCAGAAATTGGCCAAGGTAAACTTGGAGCCAACTGGTATGGATGGCTTTGGCAAATATGGGACTCCAGGTGTAACTACTCCCCAACATAAAGCCGGAGGTTTACCAACTTATAATTTCAACAGCGGCAACTTTGATAAACATGAAGAAATTGATGGCCACAAACTTTACAATGAACATCTAAGAGGTCATGAAAAAGATGACCAGAATCGTTTTGGCAGAGATACCTGTTTCAGTTGTTCAATCAAATGTAAACGTGTTTCACAAATTGATGAAGGGCCATTTAAAACAGAAGCGAAATACGGTGGTCCGGAATATGAAACCCTTGCCACTTTTGGAAGTTATTGCGGAATCAGTGACATGGATGCGATTATTCATGTGAATGCACTGTGCAACATGTATGGAATGGATACCATTTCCTGCGGGGCCACAATAGCATGGGCCATGGAGTGCTGGGAAGAAGGTAAATTAAACATGGAAGATACAGGCGGTATCGAACTGAAATATGGAAATACTGAAGCAATGGTAAAAATTACCGAAATGATAGCCAAGCGCGAAGGTTTCGGAGAGATTCTAGCGGAAGGCTCGAAGAAAGCTTCAGAGATCATTGGCCGCGGAACTGAAGAATACTTAATTACAAGTAAAGGTCAGGAAGCTCCTGCACATATGCCCCAGGTAAAACGCAGCTTGAGTGTTATTTATGCCGCAAATCCGTTTGGGGCTGATCATGAGTCCAGTGAACATGATCCTGGTTACAAAGCTTATCCGGAACGCATGAAGGAAATCGGACTGACTAATCCACAGGAAAAATTGGCACTTAACAAGGAAATGATGCGCTTTGCAATGATCACTCAGCATTTGTCCAGTGCGGTGGACAGTATCTCAGTCTGCGCATTTATTTTTGGAGCCTCCTTTCAGCTTTATACGCCTGAACAATTGGTCCAAACAATTAATGCTGTAATGGGCTGGAATGTAGATATGAAAGAGATTCTGGAAGTTGGTGAGCGCCGCCTCAACATGTTAAGGGCTTTTAATTCAAGAGAAGGCGTAGGCAGAGAATCAGACACTCTTCCGAAAAAGATGTTTAAACGGCCTCTTAAAGGCGGCAGGTCTGATGGTTATGTTTTAAATGAGGAAGAATGGGAAGCTGCTTTGGAAGATTACTACCGCTTATGCGATTGGGATGTGGAGACAGGACACCCGTCACTAAAAAAGATGGAATCACTTGGGCTAGGCTGGGTAGTTGCTGAAAATAACGTGCTCTCCAAAGTTATTAACTGAGCCATCAGGTTAAAAATTTAAATCACAGTTAGAAGCCGGTGAGAAAGTGTCAATCCAAAATAGACGTCCACTGACAGAAGACAGTCCGGCACATGATGACTTTTGGAATCCTGACGTATTGAAGGTAGTCAATACCAGAAGTCCGCAAATGCGTCAGACTTTTGAAAAAGTAAAATCTGTTGCTCCCACGAAAACAACAGTTCTGCTTTTAGGTGATACCGGTGTAGGTAAGGGAACCTTAGCCAAGCTCATCCATCAGCACAGCAGCAGGAAAAATGAGGCGTTTATTCATGTGCATTGCGGGGCATTGCCGGACACCCTGGTAGAAAGTGAATTGTTTGGTTACGAAAAAGGAGCATTCACTGGTGCAGTTAAGCGTAAACTGGGCAGATTTGATAACGCTCAAAAAGGAACAATATTTCTTGATGAAATAAATACGATATCCTCAACCATGCAGATTAAGCTGCAGCAGGTTCTTCAGGATCGTATTTTCCAGCGTGTGGGTGGAGAATCTCCTATTGAAGCAGATGTACGGGTGATTGCAGCATCTAACTCGGATTTGCAGGAAATGTGTGACCAGGGTTTGTTCCGCAAAGATCTTTATTACCGACTCAGTGTATTCCCTCTTGAAATTCCTTCTCTTCAGCAGCGTTCTGAAGACATTCCAGACTGGATTTACTATCTGCTTGACTGGTTTAACAAGCATTATTTTAAAGATATCCAGGATGTTGAACCTATTGTGGTAAAGGCGCTTCAGGAATATGCATGGCCTGGCAATATCCGTGAATTGGAAAATGTAATTGAGCGTGCCTATATTCTGGAAACTACATCTGTTCTCAGGGCGGAGAGCTTTCCGCAGGAACTTTTTTCTGGAATAAATAATTCTTCAAAAGTTGCGATGGATTTAACTCAGCCTCTGGCGGAAGTCCGTCGTCAGGGAGTGGAACATCTGGAACGAAATTATCTAAAGGAATTATTAACAGAACACAAAGGACGTATTAACCGTGCTTCCGAAACTGCAGGCATCACAACGAGACAACTTCACAAACTTCTTACCAAGCATGGAATCCGCAAGGAAGATTTTAAAGAGCCCCAATATGTGACCACATAATTAAATTGTTTCCTGCCCAGAGAATTAAATATCTCTTTATCTCTTTAAAAATTTAAGAATATAGCGTTTATTTCAAATACTTACCGTGGCTAAACTCAATTATTTCAGAGATAAAACTGTTTCAGTATATAATCATAAAACCAGCTGAAGTTTTTAATTCAATAGAAGACTATTCCACCTTATAATTTAAATCGGAGTATTGATCCGTAAGTTTCAGGCGCTGAATTTTACCTGAGGGACCTTTTGGTAGTTCATTCAGGAAAAAGTAGTTAGTTGGAGATCTATATTCTCCTACGGCATCCAAACATAGTTTTCTCAGTTCAGATTCAGGAACATTTTCCCCAGGACGCGGAGCTATGGCTGCTGCAACGGTTTGCCCGTAATGATCATCCGGGAGTGGGAACGCCGCTGCTTCCATTACCCTTTTGTGCCGGTATAACACATCGTCAATTTCTCGAGGTGATATATTCTCCCCCCCTTTGATAATCAGTTCTTTCAGACGTCCGGTGACAAATACGTAGCCGTCAGAATCCATCTTTCCAAGGTCGCCGGTTCGATACCATCCATCAGTGGTGAATGCTTCACGCGTTGCTTCAGGATTTTTAAGATAGCCTTGCATTAAATTTAATCCTCTTACCTGTACCTCACTTTCAGTTTCCAAAGCTGCTACAGTCCCGTCGGCGTCAGCAATTCTGACTTCGTTGCCATATGCTATTCCAGGTGAACCAAGTTTGTGCAGCTTCGGGTCAATTGGGTTTGAAAGTAACGGAGAAGCAGTTTCAGTTATACCCATCGTTTCAACAATTTTTATTCCGAAACGTTCTTCAAATGCTTTGTGCAGAGCAGGAGGTAATGCAGCAGATGCTGAGCGTCCAAACCGAACCCTTCCCAATTTTGATTTAATTTTTTCTCCTTCTTCAATATTCATCAAATAAGAGAGAATTGTAGGAACTACGCTGAACCAAGTACATTTCTGGTCAACCATCCAGGACCAGAATTTTGACACCTGAAAACGTTGAGGCATAACTAATCCTGAACCGTTGACCAGTGTACCCATCACAGAAACTACCTGCGCGTTGATGTGGCAGAGCGGCAATACACATAAGCTGTTGTCATCAGGTGTCAGTTCATGAGCCACCTCAGTGTTCCAGCCTCCATAAAGCAGACTTTCATGTGTGTGTATGACTCCCTTTGGACGTCCTGTAGTTCCCGATGTGTAAATAAGCAGGGCCTTTTCTTTCGGGTTGGGTACATGATTAAGCAGTTTCTTGACCGGAACGGTGTCATTCCATACCGGCAGGTTGTCCGGATGATTCAGTAGGATTTCAGGTTTGTTTGAAAGTTGAGAGAGTGCCTGTTCTGCTAAATCTTGATATTGATGCGCTACGAACAAGATTTTAGTTTCAGAATGTTCTATTACATAAGCTAATATATCTCTTCCGGATAAAGGATTTGCCAGTAAAACTTGAAACCCTCCGTACATTCCGCCCAGAAGTAATTCCAATGCTGTTTGCCCATTGCCAAGCAAGCCCGCTATAGGCACTTCCCGGGAAAGTCCTTTACCCGACAAATAGCATGCTACTGATTGAACACGTTGTTGAAATTCTTTCCAGGTGCAAGAGCTTCCGGTTTCAGGATAAACCACATACTTCTGTCCCGGTATAGTATCCGCGCGGAGATCTATCAAACTTTGGATTGTATGTCCTGAGGGATTCACAATTTATGTTATTGATTTAGTTTATTTGTGAAGTTTAGGAAACTTTCTTATCGACCATGTTTTTCCCAGAAGTCACCAAATATTTCTTCTTCGCTGGGTTCTATTGAAGTAACAGGATGAACTACACGGACGATATTAAGAAAATGTCGATAATTCAGATTGTCACTGATGCTGTTTCTGCCCCACGTACCGCAACCCATTGAAAGAGAAAAGGGCATTCCGTTGCTAAAACTTCCACCAGTGGCCAGGCAGTGTGGCTGATTTACTATTACACGACATGCAGGCAGGATCAGTCCCATTTCGAGGGGACGTGTTTCATCTTTTGAATGCAGTCCAACAGAATGTCCTTTTCCCTGGAATTCGTATAATTCTATGATTTTTTGGCAAGCATATTCAAAATTTTCTGCTCGATATAGAGTCAGAACCGGGCTGAGTTTTTCTCCAGAGAATGGATGTTCGCTTCCTGTGCCGGTTTCTTCCACCATCAGCATTTTAGCCTGCTTCATTTCCGGACGCTGAAAACCAACAACTGTCGCGATCTCAGAGGCAGATTTCGCAATCAGATGCGGATTCAATTTTCCCTGAATCCATAAATTATCCTTCAACTCTTGTGTTTCCTCATGATCAAGCAGAACCCCACCCTCTTCCTGCAGCGCTTCAATGGCATTTTCATAAACTTCATCCACAATCACCAGGCTGTTTTCAGATGAACAGCTGGTTGCATTGTCAAATGTCTTTGAGGTCACTACCTTTCTTGCGGCTGATTTCAGGTCAGCAGTTTCATCTATAATTACCGCTACGTTACCTACACCAACACCAATTGCCGGAGTCCCACTTCTGTAAGCTGAACTTACATTTTTTTCTGATCCTGTAACCACAACCAGGTCAACAGACTGCATCAGTGTATTGGTTGCCTCCTTGCTGGCAGGAGATGGAATTTTCTGAATGAGGTGCTTTGGATGGCCAAGTCGGACTAGAACCTTTTGCAGAATTTCAACTATCAGTTCACAGACAGCATCTCCTTTAGGGGATGGAGATAATATGATCGAGTTTCGCCCCTTAATTGCGTTTATAGTATTATTTAGAGGAGTTGCAATTGGATTTGTGGAAGGAGTTACTGCTCCAACAACTCCTACCGGACGAGCAATTTCAACTAACCCCTTTTCCGGAATTTCTTTGATCACACCAACCGAGGGAGCATTTTTTAAGTCCCTGAGAAGGCCCAAGGTCTTACGGTAATTTTTGGTGAATTTATCATCAGAATTTCCCAGTCCTGTGTCATGGACAGCCTGATTTGATAAAGAACGGTTAGTTTCCGGCTCTAGTAATGCCCATGCAAGACCTGTTATCAACTCATCAACAACTTCTTGTCCAGCTGTTTCAAACTCAGTTTGAGCTGCCTTTGCCTGTTTGATAATTGTTTCAATTGAAATTTGCGGCATAAATTAAATTTTGGTGGGATTCGGAAACATTTTTTAATAATACACTCTAATCTTCCAGACTAAGTACTTTGAATTATTAGTTTATTCAAAAGTTTGAGTTCCTCACATTTTTCCAAATGTTCAAATAATACAATTCATGTGAATCAATTTGCGGTCATGATATTATCTTACATAAACAGACGACGGTGAGCATGTTAAAAGAAAAATTATATGCAAATAATTTAGAAACAGCTTTATCAAGGAATTTTATAATGCATTAAAAGTTATGAAACTGCCGAGCAAAATCAGACACAAGAAAAATATTTTTTTAAAAACTTCTTCAGAAATCCTTTTTCTTATTAACTGACCAACAAATACTCCTATAATTGCAGGAAAAATTGCAAATGCTGACCAGCCAGACAATTCCAAGGTTAGAATATTTTTCGTTTTAAGTGAAACAATCAGCATCAGGGTTAATGCCGTGAATAAAACCCCCATTGACTGTATCAATGTATCTTTGCGAAATCCAATTGCCTGAAAATAAAACACACATGGTACAACAAAAATACCTGTCATTCCTGTAAGTAATCCGTTAATTAATCCAATAAACGGCGCAAGCCACCACTCATTTTTCGTTTTAACTTCGAATCTGAGACCAAACAGATTAAATGCGGAATAAACAATGAGGAGAACCCCCAGAAGGGTAGAAAGATATGAGAGGGAAACACTTGTCAGTGCTATTGAACCAAACCACACCATCATACAGGCTGTAATTATCAGGGGCCAGAGACGGATTAGAATTGTAAATAATTTTCCTCCAGCACCAGCTTGCCATAAGTTGGTTACCAGGGATGGAATCAACAAAAGAGAAATGGCGTTAGGCAAGTTTGTTATGAGTGTTAAAAATGCAATACCAACTGTCTGAAAACCAACTCCGATTATTCCTTTAAGCAGACCTGCAAGTAATATAGCACTAAAAATTGCTAAAGCAGTTGCATCGTCAAACACTTTTTATTTACTCCCATACAAGTTGAATCGATTGAAGATTTCGGTCAGACATCTGTTATGCGTCACTGTACTATGTCAATTTATTGGCATATTTAAATGCGTGATACGCTATCTAAATGACCTCATCAAACAACAGATACATTGGTATTTCAATTCAGATAAAATCCAGTCTAAGATTTTTCCAGCTATTTAGCATGAAATATTTAGATAAAATAAACGTATAAGATAATTCTTCTTGACATATTATTAAATTAAGTTAGATTATCTGATCATTCTTCACACTTCAGTGATGATTATTTATTGTAGTCAAATAAAAAGGAGGCACAATGAAAAAAACATATTTTAAAAAATTAACTGCATTTGGATTTGCAGGCATACTGAGTTTTTCCCTTGCCGGTTCAGCAGGCGCATTCGAATGCAAGGTCAAGCAGAGCAGCATGGCTAAGCCTTCAGGGTTTCCCAGTCGTGCATTAACCATGATTGTCCCATATGGACCTGCTGGAGGCTCAGGACAGATATCAGCAGCAATGGCTGAAGCTGTTACAGGTCATACCGGTGTAAGCATTAACCGTGACCACAAACCTGGCGGTTCAGGCACCGTAGGCATGACAGCATATATGTCTGCCCCTGCAGATGGTTACACAGTACTTGAACATATTGATGATGCTTCATCTGCTCACGCCTTGGATTCAAGCAGGCCTAACCCTTCAGTTGACCTGATTCCCCTGGTCATATCACAAGTTACATTTTCACAGATATATATACGTACCAATGAGACTCGCTATAATGACTGGAAATCATATGCAAAATGGGTTAAAGCTCAGAACGGGAAATCAACCATTGCCAATGTTTCTAAAGAAGGCTCGATGGAGCGTGTAACAATGAAATTCATTACAGAAGCTGCTGGCTTGAAAATACAGCAGATTTCCTTTGACAAGGGTGCACCTCGTTATGGTGCTCTGCTGGGCGGACAGGTTGATGCGCTTTTTGAGCAGCCAGGTGATGTCAGGAAGTTTCTTGACGCAGGCAAATTCAAGCCCATCCTGACAATATTTAATGAAAGTCCATCTGTCTTTGCTGATGTCCCAACACACCGGGACATGGGAATGTCCTTTGAGCCGCTTTTGCGTTTCAGAGGATTTTATGTACACGCAAATGCGCCGGCTAACCGGGTTGAATGGCTTCAATGGGCATTCCAGCGTGCATATTGCCAGGACAGCTATCAGAAATTCAATGAATCCAAATTCATGACTGTGATTGACAGTTACCGTGACACCGCTGGTGCCAGAAAACTAATAAATAACTCCATTGCTCAATACAGAGAAGTTTATAAAGCAATGGGTCTGGATGTTAAATAATGTTTCCTTTTTTATTTAATTTCTAAAACACCATTTCTCAATAGTGTCCGGTACTTCCCCACCGGACACTTTCCATAATATTTATCAAGCACTTGGATATGAGCAAGTTAAAGGTTTCTCATATAGTGGAAACCAGCGTCTGGATAGCCATTATTGTTGTCTTTTTTGCCTTCTCATTTGAATTCGACCAGGAGATCGAAATATATATTTTCGGTGCTACAGGCTGGCCAAGAGTGGTTTTGGGCATCCTGCTGCTGGTGGTGCTTGGTAATTTTTTTCACCTATATAAAAAAGGTTCTGAAGAACAGCAGGGTCGTATAGGGATAACAGACGATGATGAGGTTATTTCATATGAAAGTTTTCGCTCTGTACAGAAACTGATAGCAATTTTGCTGCTTCCTTTTATTTATGCATGGTCTCTCAAGCCTGTAGGATTCTATTCGGCCACGCCGATTTTCATCGCATTGGTAATTATGCTTCTTGGAGAAAAGAGAGCAAAGTGGATTTTAGCAAACACATTATTCATATATTTCCTGATTATATTACTTTTCATGGTTTTGCTGAACGCCCCTCTGCCGCAGGGCAATGTTTCACCATTCTACGATTTCAGTGCTTTCATGCTTACAATTAACACCAAGCTGCATCAATCCTTTAATTTTTAATCCAAGATAATGATTGATAACTTTATTGCAGGAAGTCTTGCTCTGTTTGGGGACCCATTTTCCATTGGAATCTTTGTCTTTGGTGTTATTGGCGGGATGTTATTTGGCGCTATTCCCGGGGTCAGTATGCTGACTCTTGCTGCCATATTGCTCCCATTTACAGCAAATTTAGACCCGGCTCAAGGTGTTATGCTTTTTGCCGTGATTTACTGCACCGGGACCTATGGAGGTGCAATTACAGCGATTCTGTTCAATATTCCAGGTGCTCCTGAAAATGCTCCTACGGCATTCGATGGATACCCCATGACACGAAACGGTCAATCAGGAAAAGCAGTTGGTGCAGCAGTTTTGTGCTCAGCAATTGGAGGAGTAACTTCTGCAGTAGTAATGATGGCAGCCACTGAACCTCTGGCAAACTGGGCAATCTCCAATATAGGCCCCCCTGAGATTTTTGCATTGGTGTTTTTTGGTCTGGCAGTGGCTTCTTCAGTTGGAGGAAGGACCCTCTGGAAAGGCTGGATTTCAGTATTATGCGGTTTGCTTATAGCTACAATTGGCCAGGACCCCGTGGGAGGAATCAATCGTTATAATTTTGGCTTTGCTGATCTTGCTGCGGGGATTGCATTCGTACCAGCTATTTTAGGATTTTTTGCAGTCTCAGAGATATTTGTACAGGCAGAAAAAAAAGCAATTGGCAAATATGTGGCTCCAGAACTTAGTCTTGATTTTCCTACTATATTAGAACTATGGACTAATAAAATTGCAGTAGTAAGGTCTATTTTCGTTGGATTTTTTTGCGGTATCCTGCCAGGAATAGGGGCTACTCTTGCGGCATTTATGGGTTATGGAGAAGCAGTACGCTGGTCCAAGAACAAGGAAGAGTTTGGCAAAGGTAAATTGGAAGGTGTAATATCTTCTGAGACTGCAAATAATGCCGCGACTGGAGCTGCCATGATTCCTTTACTTGCACTTGGACTTCCTGGCGGTGCCATGACGGCACTGATGGTTGGTGTATTCCAGATGCATGATCTGGAACCGGGGCCAATGGTGTTCTATAACTCACCTGATCTGATATGGATAGTTTTCGCCGCAATGTTTTACGCAAATTTATCTATTCTCTTCATAGGTTTAATTGAGACTAAGACTATACTTTATCTGCTGAAAATACCTTTTCAGTTTTTGGCACCTATGATTTTGCTGCTTTCAAGTATTGGCTCGTATATAGGAAGAGGTCTGGTGCTGGATGTAATGATTATGTTTGGTGCAGGAATAATTGGATTTTTGCTGAGAAGATCTGGTTATTCGATACCTGGTATTGTACTGGGAATTATATTGGGCAAAATCGGCGAACAGAATTTTGCTCAGGGAATGCAAATGGTGCATTATGACATTGTTGAGTATTTGTCGAGACCAATATGCCTACTTTTGATTGTTGCAGGTTTGCTCACTTTATTAACAGGCGTATACAAGGCTGTATCATTTTCCATAAAATAATTAGTTCGCAAAAGCAGCAGCAGCAAATTTATATTTTTCAAACCTCTTAAACTGAGTGAAATTAGAACTGATTATCACTGACTATTCAAAAATCTCAAATAGCTCAAAGATACTTTTTTCGATACAAATTCATTTAGAAAAAATGTGAGGTGCCATAGCAATTAGACTAAAGTACTTCATAGCTGAAAATTCTTTGAATTGATATCAGGAAGACCCATCATCGCAAGCTTACCGGTATCCCTCCTAATTTCTGTTTTCTCAGTAAACAGATAAAATGAATCATATGAAATCTGACCCAGCATTATCAAACAAATCTGCAGTAAAAATAATTTTCTGGACATGTGTTGCTGAGGTGCTTCTAATGCAGGGAATTTTCACATTTTCATCAATGCTTCCTTTTTTCTTCACTGAATGGCATCTCGACAGTGTTGACGCAGGTTGGATAAGTGGCATTTATTACGGGGCTTACATGGTTTCTGTGGTGATTCTTGTAAGTATTACAGACTGGATAGATGCAAAAAAAATATACATTGGGGGAGCTTTGATTACATGCCTGAGTTGTATTGGTTTCGCCTTCTTTGCAGAGGGATACTGGACCGCCATGCTTTTCAGGACCATGGGTGGAATTGGCCTGGCCGGGACATATATGCCAGGGCTCAAAGCTCTGACAGACCGCTTAACAGGTAAATCCAGAGTAAGGGCAACATCCTTTTATACTTCCTCATTTGGTGTGGGCAGTGCGCTATCCTTCTTAATCGGAGGTTACACACAGGACTGGTTTTCCTGGGAAACTGCTTTCTGGTTCGCAGGAATGTGTGCATTGCTTGCAATATTGATAGTTTGGATCACTCTGGATAATCGTCCTAATAAGGCTGGATCCCGTTCCGGACTGCGTTCACTGGATTTCAGACCTGTGTTTCGGAGTCCAAGAACAATGGGTTGGATTGCCTGCTATTCAACACACAATTATGAACTTTTTGCATTTCGTTCCTGGATCGTCGCTTACCTGGCTTTTGCTCTTTCAGGTGAAGACATTGGATACATTCAGCCTTCGCTGATTGTATTCTTTGGAGTGCTGCTTGGCATGCCTGCCAGCGTGATTGGCAATGAATTGTCAATGCGCTTTGGCAGACCACTAATTGTGAACAGCATTATGGGACTTTCTGCAGTTTTGGCCTTTGTGGTAGGCAACAGTATTGGTATAACAGCACCAATATTGATTGCAATTGTGCTGGTTTATGGATGTTTTGTCACTGGAGAATCTGCTTCAATTACAACAGGCGCAATAGAAAGTGCAGCAGAAGAAAGCCGTGGAGTCACTTTAGCAGTTCATTCAAGTATCGGTTTCATTGGCTCATTTCTGGGACCTGTCGGTTTCGGAATTGTTCTAAATGCTTTTGGTGGACATAACAGCGATCATGCCTGGTTTTGGGCTTTTGCCTCAACCGGTATAATTCTCCTGATAGGACCATTACTGAATTTCTATCTCAGGAACTATAAATTAGACATATCTGAAAATATTAAGCCCTGAATGTAAGAATTAAATTAATTTTCCAGCAAGCAGGATTAAATCTTTAGCCTTTATTGATCATTTAAAACATTTTACACTTACAGTGCATTTAAGAATTTTTATATATAAATTTTAATTAAAGAATGTCCATTTTAATTGATAACAATACAAAACTTCTGGTTCAGGGAATTACCGGTGCACAGGGCATGCTCCACACCCGCGGCTGCATAGATTATGGTACAAACGTTGTAGCGGGAGTAACTCCCGGAAAAGGAGGACAGGATTTTGAAGGTGTCCCGATTTTTAATTCAGTACTTGAAGCAGTCAAGGCAACTGATGCAAATGCCTCAATGATTCTGGTTCCTCCAGCATTTGCAGCAGATGCAATAATGGAGGCTGCAGCTGCAGAAATACCTTTGATTGTGGCAATTACTGAGGGGGTCCCAGTAGTTGATATGGTTCAGGCAGTTGATTTTGTGGACAAAAAAAGATGTAGGCTGATTGGCCCAAACTGTCCTGGAATAATAACTCCGGGGCAAAGCAAAATAGGGATCATGCCTGGTGCAATACATCAAATAGGTGGAATTGGAATTGTCTCAAGATCCGGAACTTTGACTTATGAAGCAGTAAGCCAGATTACCCGTGTTGGCTTAGGTCAATCAACCTGCATCGGAATAGGTGGTGATCCAGTTAATGGGACTAATTTTATTGACTGTCTGAGTTTGTTTGAACAGGATGAGCAGACTGAAGCAATAGTCATGATTGGTGAAATTGGAGGAGATGCGGAAGAACAAGCGGCAGATTATGCGAGAAATAATGTAACTAAGCCAATTGTGAGTTTTATTGCAGGACAAACTGCTCCTCCCGGACGCAGAATGGGTCACGCCGGTGCCATCATTTCAGGAGGGCATGGAACAGCTGAAGAAAAAATGAATGCTTTAAGAGAATCTGGAATATATGTGATAAACTCACTAGATGAAATTGGAATAAAGATGCTTGAAGCTTTGGGAAAAGCATGAAGCTTCCCTTGCACAGAGGTCTGTGCTTCAAATCATGCTGCGGACCTGAAGTTTGTTAGAATTGCCGTTTAATTTACCAGAGTCGCGGCTTTAAAAAAATTGTGTCCTAGACTGAGCTTCTTGATAATGCCGGGTATTGTTCTGAATTAGAAAGTACAGTGGAAGGGATTGCTGAGATTATCGCACGTTGTATACGTGGATCGGTCTGCAGGGTCGAGATTATTTTCTCTATGTTTTTATATTCGAAATATTTACAGAATATGGAGAGATAGAGTTGATTTATGCTTCTTTCTGTTTTTGAGCCATTCCTTGTTTCTGCTTCAACAATGCGTTTTGCAATTTCGTTTACCAGCCAGGGCATTTCTTCAAATTTGTTCCGAAACAAACCGAATATTTCTGCAAAAACTTCAATCAGGCATACTGAAAATTCTTCATTAAGAGCGTCCTGTTCAATTTTGTAGTAGCTGCTTACACGCTCTTTAATATGCTCCAGCATTCTTCCCTGGAGCATGTTGATTAGCAACTGCATTACCTGTTTTGTATCGCATACACAATCATCTGGTTTGTCATCTGAGAGTGAATGCAGACATTCTGCAATAACCCGTGTGTACGGGCTGACATTAGACATTTTCACCTGAATACCAACAGAAAATCTTTATAGCGATTCTCTTTTAGCGGCTTGTCCGTATTTAAGTTAATGAATTAAAAAACTAAAATGCTGAAAAGACAATCCGATGAGAATATGAGGCTTAAACAAATATTACAAGCCCATTAGGAAAAAAGTTCTATCTTTTTTTTTGTTTCCTGGGATTGTGCAATCCGCACACCATATTTTTTTATGTTTGAACGTTTCAAAAGACAACTTTGGTATGCATTATTATCCTGAACTTTCAGTTGCATTTGATAATCATTTCTGGATTTTCTTCCGAACTGGAAACTGTCATCACACGATATCCACGATAACAAATAAGATCAGATTTGCGGTAGCAATAAAAGATATGAGGCGGACAGGAAACTAAATATTCACTTTCCGGTCTTTGTTTGTCTTCTAATGACAGGGAACCTGTACATCCTGCAACAGTTACAGTCAAAAGTATATTTATTATGCGTGTAATTTTACACATCCAGAACTAAACGGATTGGCTGATGATCTGAAGCATCTGTTTCAGTATTGACTGAGACTTGATTTATTTTCTGTGCCAGGCTTTGACTTATGAAAAAATAATCTCTGCAGTGCGGCCCTTTTTTCCATTGTTTGTGATCAAAAATACCGCATGTGGGAGTGTGAGCATTGTCTTTCTGGTGGGTCCTCCAGGCATCAACAAGATCCATATTCTTTTCTGAAAACCTTGCTGTCATCTTTCGGTAAGATGTGCTGTCCGGAGTAAAGTTGAAATCACCGCATATGACAGTATTTTCAGGACGCTTTACAAGTTCGAATGGAGTGTCAGGCATGTCTTTTCCCGGAAAATGAAATTGGCAAGATGCCTCTTCATGTATTTCCCGGATACGTTGAATTTGAGCAAACTGTTGAATTTCTGAGAAAAATTCAAGATGAGTAGTCATCACACGAAGCTCAGTTGTGTTTGCAGGGATCACTAATTCTGCTATCTGCCTGGACATGAATCTTGCCTTTGGATCTGCAGGAGATGGCAGTAGGTGATGAAGAACCTGAACAGGTGATAGTCGAGTTAAAACGAGGTTGCCGAATTGTTTGCGGGTTTTTTCTTTTCCTCCTGAACGGTCATGAACTGCTCCGAAAAAAGATTCATAGTCAGGGAAAAAATTTTCCAGTTCCTTAACCTGATCAGCCCCTTCATCAGTGGAAGGATAGTTTCTTGAGACTTCCTGCAGACAAAGCACATCAGGCAATCCATCTTTATGAACAGTTTGTGCGATTCGACCTAAATCAATACGTCCGTCTACACCTTTACCGTATTGAATATTCCAGCTGACAAGCGTGAACATGCCCTTTCAGTTAACCATATTCACACCTGTTACATTTTGTCCGTGGTGTGCTAAAAGTCGTGTAGGTAAAATCTGATTATGAAAATCATAACAGCCGTTTTCATTCAGTATGACCCGGATATAATTGTCTGTGTAACCGCTGATATTTCCCTCAGAATCAGGTGATTCCCAAAGTACTTTTCTGATTTTCCCCAAAAATCGCTGATGAAAGTCATGTCTTTTTTGAAGGCTTAGCTTGCGTAATTCTTCTCCCCGTTTTTGTTTTACAGAAGGTAATACCTGATCTTCAATGGAGAAAGCCGGAGTACCTTTTCGTGCAGAAAAAGGAAAAACGTGAAAATAAGCAACAGGAAGATTTTCCAACAAATTTTTTGTGCATTCAAACTCTGCCTGGCTTTCTTCAGGGAAACCCACCATCACATCTGTGCCGATGCACAAATCTGGTACTGCCTCATATGCTTTCCATACCTCATCAGCATATTCCCCGGAAGTATAACGGCGTCGCATTTTTTGTAAAACTGAATCAGATCCGGACTGTAAGGGAAGATGGAAAAATGGGACAAGTTTGTGCTGCGGGTCAGACATATACTCAAAAAGCACCTCCGGAACAGTGGTGGGTTCAATGGAACTGATACGGATGCGGGATAGTCCCGGGAGAGTATTCAAAAAATCTACTACTCCAATAATGTTCTCTTTCTCTGTCTTGTATGTTCCGATATTTACTCCTGTAATTACTATTTCACGAACTCCTTCAGAAATAAGCAGTCTGGCTTCATCCTGTAAATTGGAAAATTCACGAATGCGTGAACGTCCTCTTGCAAAAGGAATAATACAGAATGTACACATGAAATCACACCCGTCCTGAATTTTTAACATTGCACGTGTATTTTTTATCCCTACTTCCCGAAGAAGTTCCTGCCCAGGGTTTTCAGTATTTAATTCCTGGGCCTTGTAGTCTCTGTGATTTTCTGAAAAATTGTTTTGAGAAGTTTGATCTTGGGAAAATGCTGGTGTGACAAACGGCTTTCTGCTTATTTTTGGCCTCACAATTAATGGGGAATTATTAATATCGAAATTGCTCAGGTATTCAGTAATCTTCATTTTTTCCTGATTACCTATAACAAGCCTGACACCTTCAATGCCTGCGACAGCACTTGGGTCCATCTGCGCATAACAACCTGTAACTGCGATAATCGCTTCAGGATTTTGACGGTGCAGTCTGCGAATAAGCTGTCGGTTTTTTGCGTCGCTGTGTTCCGTAACAGTGCATGTATTGACAACACAAATATCCGCCTGTTCTGTTTCAGGAACAACAGCATAACCATTCTGTTTAAAGTTGCGCACTAAACTGTCAGTTTCAGACTGGTTTAAGCGACAACCCAGCGTATGAAATGAAACACGCTTTTTCATAAAGTCACTATCTTCAAAATTTCCACTGTTGTTAATGCCAGAGGAATTTACCGGCATGTCTGATTGAAATTCTAATGGCATGAGCTTGGTTAAAAGTGGACTGGGCTAAGTCTTCCTGTTAATATAATCATAATATTGTAAGTCCTCACAATCAAAAGATTTTTTACATTCTGAATGCTGTAATTTACTGAAAATTGTAAATGTTTCACAAAATGATTAATTTCAATACTCATCCTGAAAAATATCAACACTGGTCCCTGGAAATTAACGGCCAGCTGGCTTCATTAAAACTGAATGTGAATGAAGAAGGAGGGCTTTATCCAGGATATAAATTAAAACTTAATTCTTATGACCTTGGAGTTGATATTGAACTGTATGACGCTATTCAGCGTTTACGTTTTGAACATCCTGAAGTCAGAGTTGTTGTACTTACTTCCTCAATGGAAAAAGTTTTCTGTTCTGGTGCAAATATTAAGATGCTTGGGCTGTTGTCACATGCACACAAGGTGAATTTCTGTAAATTCACAAATGAAACAAGAAATTCAATTGAGGACTCAACCAGGTATTCAGGGCAGACATATATCGCCGCCATTAACGGAACAGCTGCAGGAGGCGGTTACGAGCTGGCACTGGCCTCGGACTATATTTTGCTGGTAGATGATGGTTCAAGTGCTGTTTCTTTACCTGAAGTTCCAATGCTGGCTGTACTGCCTGGTACAGGCGGACTAACCAGGATTGTAGATAAGCGCAAGGTGAGGCGTGATCATGCTGATTATTTTTGTACCATTGCGGAAGGCTTGCGAGGCAAACGTGCGGAGCAATGGAAACTGATTGACGAACTTGTTCCACGCTCGAAATTTTCTGAAACGGTTGAAAAACGTGCGCTGGAAATTTCTGAAAGATCTACCAGACCACTTGACGAAAAAGGGATTGAGCTCACTGATCTTATCAAGGAATTAGATGAAGATAGCATTACATACGATAACATTTCGGTGTCTTTCGATCGTCAATCAGGAGTTGTATATCTTACAATAAAAGGGCCGTCAGGAGATTTACCAGTGGAACCTGAAAGCATTGTTGCTTTAGGAGACAAATACTGGCCTCTCGCTGTAGCAAGGGAGCTTGATGATGCTATAATACATTTATCATTCAATGAACTGGAATTGGGGACTTGGATTTTCCGTTCTATCGGAAGTACTGATCGGGTAGCTGAGGTGGATGAAGTTTTAATTAAACACAAGGATCATTGGCTTGTAAACGAGATAATTCAATACCTCAAGCGGGACCTAAAACGTCTTGATCTCGCGTCTCGTAGTTTGGTGACGCTGGTAGAACCAGGCAGCTGCTTTGCAGGAACTTTGCTGGAATTGGTTTTTGCCGCAGACAGAAGTTATATGCTTGACGGAATCTTCCAGGACAGCTGTGAGCCTCCTGCAGTGTTGCGTACTACTGAGATGAATTTTGGAAATTTGCCGATGTGCAATAGCTTAACCCGCTTGCAGACAAGATTTCTGAACCAACCGGAAGAAGTGAAAAAAATACATGACCAGACTGGAAAGGATTTTTCAGCTGCCGAGGCATTTGAATCTGGCATGGTAACTTTTATTCCGGATGACATAGACTGGGAAGAAGAAGTACGAATTGCCATTGAAGAACGAGTCAGTTTTTCGCCTGACGCACTAACAGGTATGGAAGCTTCTTTAAGATTTGCCGGACCGGAAACACTTGAAACAAAAATCTTCGGCAGATTATCTGCCTGGCAAAACTGGATTTTCCAACGTCCGAACGCAGCCGGGGAAAATGGAGCACTAAAGCTTTATGGAACAGGAAAAGTGGCTGATTACAATAAGGAACGTGTTTAAAAACTTATGATTTTTCCTGAAAATGTATTTGCAGATAAAGCAGGAAAAGAAAATTCATCATAACTTTTAGCACAGTGAAATATATATTTTTAATAAATTTAATATTAACCTGAAAATTTTACCTAATTAAGTTTTGCCAACTGTTTCTGATTCAGTGTTCACAGAGTGAAATCTTTTCCCATGTTTGATTTGCGTTTTTCATTCAGAATCAAATTGGTATTTAAAAACAAAATTTAAGATTAGATCACAGTCACATGAACATTAATTATAATGAAAAAATCCCTAACAATGTTGACTTAATCAGTGATAGAAGACTCCAGCGAGCTTTGGAAAACTGGCAGCCTAAATTTCTTGACTGGTGGGAAGAACTTGGACCGGATCAAAGTTCTGAGCTTGATGTTTATCTGCGTACTGCCATCAGCGTGGAAAAACAGGGTTGGGCTCATTTTGATTATGTTAAAATGCCTGAATATCGCTGGGGGATTTTTCTCACACCATCAGACCGCAACAGAACAATTGATTTTGGTATACACAAAGGACAGCCTGTCTGGCAGGAAGTTCCCGGGGAATATCGCTCAGAGCTGAGACGATTGATAGTAACACAGGGTGATACTGAACCCGCTTCAGTTGAACAGCAAAGGCATCTGGGTAAAACATGTCCTTCACTATACGATTTAAGAAATCTATTTCAGGTTAATGTTGAGGAAGGAAGACATTTGTGGGCCATGGTTTATCTGCTTCAAGCTTATTTTGGACGTGATGGTAGGGAAGAAGCAGAATTCCTGCTGGAACGTCATTCCGGAGATCAGGACAAACCACGTATTCTGGGTGCCTTTAATGAAAAAACTTCGGACTGGCTTTCTTTTTTTATGTTCACGTATTTTACTGACCGTGACGGCAAATTTCAGCTGGCTTCGCTGTCAGAGTCTGCATTTGATCCCTTGTCACGTTCATGCCGGTTTATGCTGACCGAAGAAGCACATCACATGTTTGTAGGAGAAAGCGGTGTGGGACGCATAGTTCAGAGAACTTGTGAATTGATGAATGAATACAAAACTGATGACGTTAGAGAATATGGAGGAATAGATCTGCCCACGCTGCAAAAATATCTTAATTTCCATTTTAGTGTTTCCACTGATTTATTTGGCCAGGAGATTTCTACCAACGCGGCAACATATTACAATACAAGTCTCAAGGGGCGATTAGATGAAGCAAGGATTAATGATGATCATTTACTTCATGATGCAAGTTACCCAGTGTTTGAAGTTAGTGAAGATAAGATTGTTAAAAATGAATCTCCTGCACTTAATGCCATCAATGAACGTCTTCGTGATGACTACATTGCGGACTGCGATTTAGGGATAAGACGATGGAATAAAATAATTGAGAATTCAGGTAATGATTTTCGCTTCCAGCTTCCCCACCGTGCATTTAACAGAAATATCGGTCATTTTTCCAATATTAATGCTGACCCTGAAGGGAGCATTATTTCTCAGCAGGAATGGGAGAAACGATGTGATGAATGGCTTCCTTCAGACAGTGATCAATCATTTGTTCAGTCTTTGATGAAACCTGTTACTGAACCTGGAAAAATAGCAGGATGGATTGCTCCGCCAAAAGGCAGGATTAATCGTCAATCTTTTGAGTTTGAGTATGTGCGTTTCAATTAAATTACGTTCATAAACTAACTGGGAAATTAGAATTTAACTCTTCATATTCTAACTCTGAAATAAAGTCGCCTTGGTGTTTAATAATTTATTTTATGAATTCTGCCTTCAGTTGAGTCATCATTTATTTGATGCATTTCCAAATAATGTAATCAGACCAGTATGTTCTTTCTGCTGATAATGTTAAGTTGAGTGAAGCAAATTTTGGAAGGCAGCTCACAAGAAATGTCAGAGATAATCACATTATTCAGGTAAAAAATGATAAAAAACACTGTGATTATAGATACTTCCACTAGTCCGGCAAAGGTTGAATTCCCCCCGGAATTTAACGTGGCAGTACCCTTTATTGAACGCCATCTTGATGAAGGCAGGAAGGAAAAAATTATCATACGCACAACTTCAGGTGAAGAGGTGACGTATGGACAACTTTCTGAGAGGGTCAACCAATCTGGGAATGTACTCAAAAACATGGGCCTTAATTCCGGGGACAGGCTGCTGATGGTGGTCAAAGACTCTCCTGAATTTTTCTATTTGTTTTGGGGTGCAATCAAGGCAGGTTACATTCCAGTTCCGCTTAACACGCTGTTCCGTTCCAATGATTATGTGTACATTATTGAGGACTCAGAGTGTGCTGCAGTATTCTACTCTCCGGAATTCAAGACTGAAGTAGAATCAGCTTTGTCTCAAGTTTCCAGGAGTCCGGATCATTCATGTCTTACCGAAGGAGTTTCCGGAAGCTTTCTTGAACAGCTGCAATCAGCCTCATTAGAGCTCGATGCTGCGCCAGCCTCTGCGCCTGATGATTGTTTCTGGCTCTACTCTTCAGGAACAACAGGAAAGCCTAAAGGAGTTGTTCACAGCCATCGTGACATGGTAGTCACAAGTCAGCATTACGGCAAAGACACACTTGGAGTGAGAGAAGAAGATGTTTGTTTTTCAGCAGCAAAGCTTTTTTTTGCATACGGTTTGGGAAACGCGATGACCTTCCCTTTATGGTCAGGAGCTTCCTGCATTTTATTCCCGGAACGTCCAACTCCGCAGTCGACTTTTGATGTAATTCAACGATTCAGTCCTTCGATATTTTTCGGAGTGCCTACTCTTTATGCTGCACAGCTGCAGGAACTTAAATCTGGCTCAGGCAGTTCTCCTGTAAGCCCAGACTTGTCTTCGATAAGAATCTCTGTTTCCGCAGGTGAAGCCCTGCCAGCTGATATATTGCGCCGATGGAAAGAACAGACGAAAACGGACATTCTCGATGGAATTGGGTCCACGGAAGCATTGCATATCTTCATTTCAAATAGTCCGGATGATATCAAAGCAGGGAGCAGCGGACGCATGGTTCCAGGATATGATGCTAAAATTGTTGATGAGAACGGGGAAGAAGTTTCGCAGGGTGAGGAGGGTCGCTTATTAATCCGTGGTGATTCAACCTGTAAATACTACTGGCATAATGAGCAGAAGACTGCTGAGACAATTGCAGGTGAATGGCTAAATACTGGAGACACGTATCATCAGGACGAAGAAGGATACTATTTTTATGGAGGGCGCAGTGATGATATGATGAAAGTAGGTGGAATCTGGTGTTCCCCATTTGAGATTGAAGCCAGATTAGTAGAGCATCTAAAAGTTCTGGAAGCTGCAGTTGTCGGACGTAAAGACGATGCCGGATTGATCAAACCTGAGGCTCATGTGGTTCTGAACAATCCTGATGAGGACACTGATTCAGTTGCTGCTGAATTGCTACAGCACTGCAAATCCGGACTTGCTCCTTACAAATACCCTCGCTGGTTTCACTTTCCAGAAGAACTTCCAAAAACTGCTACAGGAAAGATTCAGCGATTTAAACTGCGCTCCAACTGAGGCACTGCAAAGAGACCCTCATTTCTGATGTATGGTAACATACGACCTTTTTTCAAATAGCAATGCAGGCAGGACAAACTGCTCAGAGATCGTCATTCCAGATGCAGAAATTTTTCTGTATCCAACATTATTGTCTTATCATGAAGCCAATCAGCTGTTTGACACTCTGAAAAAAAACATTATCTGGGAAAAACAGAAGATTAAGTTATACGGTGAAGTACATGATGTCCCAAGACTTACTGCATGGTATGGAGATCCGAATAAATCTTATATTTATTCAGGAATTAAACTGAATACCAATCCCTGGAATGCAGCCTTGCTTAAAATCAGGGAAAAAATTGAAAAAATATCCAAAATAAAGTTTAACAGTGTTTTACTGAATCTATATCGTTCAGGGTCTGACAGTGTATCCTGGCACAGCGATGATGAACCGGAACTGGGGAAAAATCCTGTCATTGGTTCCTTGAGTCTTGGTGAAACAAGACAATTTCAAATGAAGCATAAGTTTGATTGCGACCTGAAACAAAAAATTTTACTTCAGCATGGCAGTTTTTTACTGATGAGAGGTAAAACTCAGCACCACTGGCTGCACCAGATTCCTAAAAGAAAGAATTTAAAAGGTGAGCGGATCAATCTAACTTTTCGTGTGATTAAGCATTAAAAAATAAGTTGATGAAGAGGAGAAGATTCTCGAAATCAGGTGCAGTTTTTTCAGATTGTAGAAAATACCGTTACGCACTTTGGAGAATGTGGGATGAGAATAAGCCTCTTGTAATGATAATTGGTCTGAACCCTTCAACTGCTGATGAAACGGGGAATGACCCCACGATAACCCGCTGCATCAGTTTTGCCCGTTCATGGGGATATGGTGCAGTTTGTGTGACCAACCTGTTCGGGTTTCGTGCAACAGCACCAAGTGAGCTTAAGGCATACCATGATCCTATCGGAAAGGAGAATGATGCATGGGTTCATGAAATGGCAAAAGAAGCTGCAATTACAGTTGCTGCATGGGGTAACCATGGAAAATTCTTAAACCGTTCTGTTGATTTTTTGTCCTCATTAGATCAATTACATTTTATTCAAATGAATAAGTCTGGTGAGCCTGCACATCCTCTATACTTGAAAGCAGAATTAAAGCCTTTTCCAATGATTCCCCGTCAGCAGGCTAACTAGTTCTTTTGAAAGCATAATCTCAGATTATCAACAACATAAGTGTCTTGTTTGCCTTTAGTTCATGAGATATACATTCTCAGCTGGCTGGTGCATCATTTTTTGCCAAGCTCCAGGTGTGTTTGGCAAGATTTTTCTGATAAGATAATGACTGAAAGCCGGGCTTCTGTCCGGTGAAAATATGTGTTCCTGCCTGCTATGGAGATAGAACTTTAATTACTGGCTGGAATATTCATTTAAACATTTACCATTCTCCTGTTAAGGAATTTTTTCTAATTAATTAAAATAAGGGCTTTATTATGAGTGATTTGGCAAAAAAAACCTGTATTCCCTGCAAAGGCGGGGTTCCCCCATTGAAAGGTGAGAAACTGGATGATTTACTGGAAAAATTAAAGAACAATTGGAAGATAATTAAAGAACACCATCTGGAAAAAGAATATTCATTTAAAAATTTTAAAGAGGCGCTTGATTTTACGATTAAAGTTGGAGAACTTGCTGAAAATCAAGGTCATCATCCCGATATTTTCCTGGCATGGGGAAAAGTCAAATTGACAATTTGGACTCACAAAATAGATGGATTAACAGAAAGTGATTTTATCTTTGCAGCAAAAGCTGACAAAGAAATTTAAGAATAAATATTCAATTTAGTAAAATGTTGATTCTTAGTGTTTGTTAATTAACATTATAAATTATTTAAATTCTAGTTTTAGTTTAAACGCAGTTTGTTGTAACGAGGCTTTCTGCGAAGTCAGTCGAATTAATTAAAGAAAAAAATCATATTTACTCTTAATTTAAAAAACCGTAGGAAGTGTAAAGTTTTTTGATGCCGATAAATAATTCCCATGTTGATCTGGAAGAAATAGAAAAATTCACAATTGCGCATTATGAGAACAACGCAGAGTCTTTTAGAGTTGGAACAAAGGATCACGATGTAAGTCAAAATATAGCGGCCTTTCTTGGCGAGCTTCCCAAAGAGAAGAAACTGGACATTCTTGATTTTGGATGTGGCCCAGGACGTGATGTAAATGTCTTTAAAGAAATGGGGCACAGGCCTACTGGGTTGGATGGCAGCAAAGAATTTTGCAAAATGACTCAGCAATTAAGCAACTGCCCGATTCTACATCAAAGATTTTTACATCTTGAACTTGAAGATAACAGTTTCGATGGAATTTTTGCTAATGCTTCATTGTTTCATGTACCAAGCCTAGAACTTCCAAGGGTTTTAAGAGAATTACACTGTGCATTAAGAAAAGAAGGGATTTTATTTTCTTCTAATCCAAGAGGTAATATAGAGGGTTGGCAGGGGCAACGTTATGGCCATTACATGGAATTTGAGGTAAGTGAGATCTATCTCAAGCAAAGTGGATTCAAAATAATAGACCATTACTATCGTCCTTCAGGAAAGCCTAGGGAACATCAGCCATGGCTTGCTATTGTCAGTCAGCGTCAGGAATTAAAATAAGAATTCCAAAGGGAAAATGCAAAATAGCAATGAACTTTGTCCTGTTTTATTTATTCCTCATGGTGGGGGCCCATTACCCTTGCTTGGTGATTTAAATCATCAGACTTTGGTAAGTTTTCTAAAAAATATTACACCTGTCCTTGGATTCCCCTCATCAATCCTGATTATCAGTGCCCATTGGGAAGAAGAAATAGCGACAATAACAAGCGGGAAAAATCCGTCATTAATATATGATTATTATGGATTCCCTGATCAAGCGTATGCCATTGAGTATCCAGCGGTAGGGAATCCGGAACTTGCAGAAAAAATATATGATTTCTTGCAGGCAGACAGTATTGAGGCAAAATTAGATGATGAGCGAGGATTTGATCATGGTGTATTTGTTCCATTAAAAATAATGTATCCGGAAGCAAATATCCCATGTATGCAGTTGTCTCTTTTAAACAGTCTAAGTTCTGAGTCTCATATAAAAATAGGCAGGGCTTTATCAAAATTGAGACATGAAAACATACTTATCATCGGTTCAGGTTTTTCGTTTCATAACATGAAAGCCTTAATGTCAGGCAGCTCTAATGAAGATCATAAGAACGAGCAGTTTGAAGAATGGCTTATTGAAACATGTACAAATCCTGGGCTTTCGGCATCTGAGAGGGAAACAAGACTGATAGACTGGATTAATGCCCCATTTGCAAGATATTGTCATCCCAGGGAAGAACACTTGTTGCCTCTTCATATATGCATGGGAATGTGTGAATCTCCCGCAAAACTTGCGTTTGAGGGTTTTGTAGCAGGCAAAAAAACCAGTGCTTTTCTATGGCAATAGCCTATCATGCCTGACTTAACACGTAATTGATGATGACTCTGTTTTTTATGTTTATTACAGTTTCATGAATTAATATTGTCTTATAGTGAATCATTTATGAACTGCTGAACAAAAAAAGATGAGTGTAAAACATATTAAAAGCAGTAAAAATTTTCGAATTCACTAGTTGAAAGCTATCATTCCTCCCGCGCCAATCAACAAACATCCTCCAATTCGATTTGTCCATCGATGTATAAGAGAAAGTCGCATCTGCTGCCCTGTGTAGCTTGCAAGCAGAGAATAGAAAAGCACAGATAGAATTGCAAGTACCAAAAAAGTTGACCCCAAAATCAGGGACTGAGGTATAAATGGTTTTTCAGAATTTATGAACTGGGGTAAAAAAGCCAGGAAAAATACTATGCTTTTTGGATTAAGTGCTGTTATTACGAATGCATTTGCCACAATTGCATGCCATACCTTATTATCTGCTTTTTCTGACAATTCCAGTGATTCTGAGGCACTGCGCCACATTCTGATCCCCAGCCATATCAAATATGCGGCACCGATCCATTTAAGAAATTGAAATGCGGTTGCAACTGTCTGCAACAGCATTCCCACTCCTATGAATGAAAGTATCATTGCTGCAACATCACCCAGCCCTACTCCCAAAACAAGAGCAAAAACTGCCTGTCTTCCGCGTATCAGCGAGTAACTGATCACCAGCAGAATGGTGGGCCCGGGAATAAGCAAAAAAGTAGCTGTCACAAAAGTGTAGGCCAGCCAGGTCTCTAATGGCATATTTCAGGAAATTATGATGGAAGGATAAGAGAAGCTTGAAGAAGAAATATTCAAGTCAATGGGCGTGTCAGGCCCGCAATTTCTTATTTTCCGGATCACAGGGGGATTCATTAATTATCCGGGCAAGACGGCGTTCACCAAGTATTTCAACTTCCAGCTCGGTTCCTGTCTCACCGTAACCTGTTTTGACATAAGCCAGAGCAAGGCTTTTCCCGATGCTGTGACCAAAGCATCCGGAAGTGGCACGTCCAATCATTTCTCCCGATGAAGCGGAATTACCGGGAAGGAAAACAGGCTCACTGCCCATTACATCGGCATCAGTTACGTCTATTTCCAGGGTGATGAATTCCTGTGTAACTCCAGCTTCTTTTTGCTCAAGCAGTGCCTTTTTGCCAACAAAATCATCTTTTTTGAATTGTACAAACCTGTCTAAACCTGCTTCTAAAATTGAATATTCACGCGTCAAATCAGCACCCCACATGCGATACGATTTTTCTAAGCGCATTGATTCCATGGCATACATGCCAAAATGCGTTAAACCAAATTCTTTCCCGGCCTCAACAATTGCATCAAACAACTGGATTTGCTGATCAATAGGATGATGCAATTCCCATCCAAGCTCGCCTACAAAATTTACACGCATTGCTAAAAGAGGTACGCCAGCAACTGTAATACGTTGTGATGTCAGCCAAGGGAAGGCTCCTTTGGACATCTCAGCGTCTGTAATTTTTGACAGTAAATCACGGGAACGAGGTCCACACACCACCAATGTTCCATAATCAAGAGTTATATTTTTCAGAGCTACGCTTCCGTCACGAGGCATAGTACGCAGCAGAACATCATGGTCGTGACGTTCCGCTGCTCCGGAACTGACTGCAAAAAACTTGTCTGCTTCTCGGGTTATGGTGAACTCTGATTCCACACCTCCTGTTTCGGTTAATGCGTGAGCCAAAACTGTCCCTCCTTGCTTGGATGGAAGTCGGTTTGCAATCATTCTGTTCAAATATTCCTCTGCTCCTGGTCCTGAAATTTCGTGTTTGGTGAACGGTGTTAAATCCAGCAGACCAACTTTTTCCCGTACCGTCCGCACTTCTTCACCTACTTTTTCGAACCAGTTTGTACGACGCGTGTGGAAGCTGTATTTATTTTTAGGCTCTGTACCTTCAGGAGCAAACCAGTTTGGACGTTCCCAACCGTAACGCTGCCCAAATGCAGCATTAAGTGATTTATGACGTTCATAAACCGGACTTGTTTTGGCAGGACGTGCTGCAGGTCTTTCCTCAAAATCATAATGTATTATAAATACGTGTTCGTAACACTCCTCGTTTTTAGCCTTGATGAAATCACGGGTAGATTGCTCAGCACTGAACCGTCTTGGGTCAACACCCATCATATCAATGCTTGGAGAGCCTTCAATTATCCACTCAGCAAGATGCTTTCCGGACCCTCCTGCTGCTGTTATGCCAAAACTATGTCCTTCTGAAATCCAGAAATTTCTCAATCCCCAAGCCGGTCCTACCATTGGATTGCCATCAGGTGTATAGGGGATTGGTCCGTTGATATGATCTTTTATTCCTGCGGTTTCAAACAATGGGACACGTTCTCCTGCAGCAATGATATGAGGCTCAAGACGTTCAAGGTCCGGAGGCAACAGTTCTTGTCCGAATCCTTCGGGGACACTGTCAAGTGCCCAGCACGGTGCGCCCTTTTCATATGGTCCAAGTATCAGCCCGTCTGCTTCCTGACGCATGTAATACGAGGCGTCGCTTTCACGCAAAACTGCCATTTCCGGATTGCCGCTGCGGTTATACTCAACCAGTTCAGGAATAGGTCCAGTGACAATGAATTGATGTTCAACAGGTACAACAGGAAGTTCAAGTCCTACCATGCGTCCTGTTTGTCGTGCGTAATTCCCCGTACAAGACACTACAACTTCACATGTTATGTCACCTTTGTTTGTACTTACAACCCATTCATCATTAGGTTTCTGTGAAATGGAAGTAACTTCTATATCTGTGTAAGCTTCAGCACCATTTGTTCTGGCCCCTTTAAGCAGTGCCATAGTGACATCAACCGGAGCAACATGACCGTCATCAGGATGATAAAGTGCTCCCACAAGATCTTCAACTTTTGCAAACGGCCAAAGTTTTTTGATTTCATCAGGACCAATCACTTCAAACGGTACGCCTATTGTGGAAGCTGTTCCACAGTATCTTCGGTATTCATCCATCCTCTCCTGATTCCTGGCCAGCCGCAGATTCCCGGTTTTATGGAAACTTACAGGCTGTCCTGTTTCTGCTTCAAGTCCTTGGTATAAGTCAACGCTGTATTTATGAATTTTGCCAACACTGTAACTCATATTAAAAAGTGGCAGCAATCCTGCTGCATGCCATGTGGATCCTGAGGTATACTCGTTTTTCTCCAGCAATACCACGTCCTTCCAACCCATTTTTGCCAAGTGGTACAATGTGCTTGACCCTACTATGCCCCCTCCGATTACCACAGCTCTATATTGTGTTTTCATTTTGCTCACTGTTTATAGAATTTTTGCAAATTCTGGATATTCAATACTCCGTATTAATTGGGAAATTGTGCTTCAATAACACATTTTTTTGTTTATAAAAGGTAATTTGGGCAGTTATTTCAGTCAATTTGCAGTGATGAGTTCAGGCCTTCTGTGCAGGCTATTCCTTGAGTTTGCCTACTTCCTCTCTTAAAACTGGTACGGCTTTGAAAAGATCTCCAACTATTCCATAATCAGCAACTTTGAAAATCGGAGCTTCTGGATCTTTATTAACTGCCACTATGACTTTTGATCCGGACATACCTGCCAAATGCTGAATTGCCCCAGAAATTCCCAAAGCAAAATAAAAATCGGGATTAACCACTGTTCCTGTCTGGCCGACCTGGTGTTTGTGCGGAAGCCAGCCTGCGTCACATACAGCACGTGAAGCACCAAATGCAGCCCCCAATTCAGTAGCAAGTGGCCTGACAAATTCGCATCCCTCAACTCCACCCACTCCCCGGCCGGCTGACACGATAATACTTGCCTCATTGAGTTCCACTTCATCACTTTCCTCAACCTGAACTTCCCTGACTTTCAGCTGTGAATGCCCAGATGGTATGGAGAGTGAAACAGTGTTTGCAGAAGCAGAAGAAGATTCCTCTGCGGCAAATATTCCGCTGCGTATGCTTATTACACGTAATCCGTCCTTGCTGAATTTACATTTCTGTATTGCCTTAGTGGCCATACATGGTCTGTAGGCGGTTATTTCATCTCCATTTAATTCCAGCCTGGTCACATCGCTTAAGGCTCCTACACCTTGTCTTGCAGCAATACGCGGAGTAAGGTCTCGTCCAAGTTCTGAAGAAGTCAGCCAGACCTGAGTAGCTCCTGACTGCTGAAGTGCATCCGTCACAAGTGCTGTGTATTGTTCTGTGTTGTAAATCTCAAGCGATGTGTCATCACCCAGGTAGACTGTAGCAGCACCCTGTCCAGCCAGAATGTCTGCCAGACCGGAGACATCTGTACCTAACAGCACGGCATCCGATTCTAATCCCTGTGACTTTGCAAAGGATAATAATTCCAGTGTGTTTTTTTTGATTTCGCCATTTTTAACTTCGGCTACAATGAGAATTTTAGTCATGTTTTACAATCTTTTGAGAAATTAATTTATGAATTTAGTAAAAAAATGTTTTTTTCTAGTTACAGTGAATTTTGTTGTCATGGCAAATTCTTCCCGAGAATTATGTTAAAAATTTTGCCTCACCTACCAGTAAATCCAGTGCCTGCTTGACAGTGTCAGCTTCATCTCCTTCAAAGGTTTGACCTTCTTTACGTGACTCAGGTTTTTCGAATTGTAATACCTGAGTCATTGAACCCTGAATTCCTGTCATTTCGGAGGGAATACCCATAGACTCCAGATTAATTTCTTCCAGAGGTTTTTTCTTTGCCGTCATGATTCCGCGCATCGAAGCTAAGCGAGGTTCGTTCAAGCTGTCATTGACTGTCACTATTCCGGGCAGGCTCATATCTATCACTTCTGTACCATGGTCTCCCTTGCGATAGAGAGTGATATTTTTTTCAGAAACATCACTGAAACGGATAATGTTTGTAACTTGTGGCAGCCCCACGAATTCTGCCAGCATTGAAGCAGTTAATCCTGCATCAGTGTCCTGTGACTGCTTACCAGTCAGGACCAGATCATAGTTGCGTCCCTCAAGAGCCTTTTGCAGTATTTTCGCGTACGCAAAAGAATCAGTTTCTACTGCTTGATCATATTTGACGTGAACCGCTTTATGTGCTCCCATGGCCAATCCTTTTCGCAGCGATTCTGCAGCTTTGTCAGGTCCTACGGTCAACAGTGTAACCTCACCTCCAACGTCTTCTGTTATCTGCAATGCTGCTTCCAATGCAGTCTCATCCCAACTGCTGATGACATAACTCAATCCTTCATCTACGATTTCTCCGTCTTTCACTTTAATATTAAGTACTACATCCGGAACTTGTTTGATTAATACAATGATTTCCACTTTAATTTCTTTTGTTAAAATTTTGTTAAATTAATAGCTGACAGACGAAAACGGGAAAAATTCGGCTTCAGCACATTAATAAATACAGGCAGACGTTACGAAATTTCAACTGCCTACAGACGCAGCAGCTTTCTCACCGACCAATCGATTTTCCATGAAGCGATTGTAGCGGAAAGGTTTGATCATTTCAGGGGTTCCTTCAGCTACCATTTGTGCTGTGTTGTAGCCGCTTGCAGGGGAAGCCTTGAAACCATATGTGCCCCAGCCGCCATTTACATAAAAACCTTCTATCTCGTCGATCGATGAGATTATAGGGCTGTAGTCCGGAGTCATGTCACATAATCCTGCCCATTGTCGCTGTACTGCAACATTATGTAAGACAGGGAAAAGTTCAAGCACATGAGCGGCATAACTTTCCAGAAAACCGAGTGTTGATCGCATTCCATAATGCGGGTATGTGTCAATTCCATTTCCGCACACCAGTTCTCCACGGTCGGTCTGGCTGAGGTAGATGTGCAGTGTACCACTGACTACTACATGATGCAGCCATGGTTTGTAGGACTGTGTTACAAGAGCCTGAAGTGGATGCGTCACAAAAGGTAATTTCACCCCGGCTTTTCGGCATACTTCCGAGCTCCATCCTGCAACAACTGAAATTAGCTTCTTACAGCTTATTTTTCCTCTGTTAGTGACAACGCCTGCAACTTTGCCTTTTTCAATAAGGATATCCTCTACCTTTGTTAACTGATGAATGTGCACACCGGCCTTGTCAGCTCCCCTTGCGTAAGCCCAGACTACGGCGTCATGACGAATAATTCCACCTGGAGGATGATAAAGTGCGCCCATTACAGGAAAACGAGGATGATCGGAAATGTCGATCTCAGGAAGCATCTTTTGAATCTCACTTGGCTCAAGAATATAGCTGTTGATTCCAAGTGCCTTGTTGTTTTCAGCTCTTGTTACCAGACCGGACATGGCTGCAGTAGAATGACCTAGTGTGAAATGGCCCTGCTGACTGAACATCAGGTTATAATTCAGGTCTCCTGACAGGTTTTCATACAGTTTAAGACTTTGGTCGTAAAATTTTATTCCCTCCTCCGTACGATAATTTGAACGAAGGATTGCGGTGTTTCTTCCTGAGCCACCATAACCAATGAATTTTTGTTCGAGAACGGCAACATTTGTAATGCCAAGTTTGGTCAAATAATACGCTGTTGCCAAACCGTGTGCACCTGCGCCGATGATGACCACGTCGTAGGATTTTTCCAGATCATGGTTTTTCCACATTCGTTTATTCATCATTTTTCCTTTTCAAATGAGACAGGAATTGTCTCAATTCCTGCTGGAACAAGTCCTACTCCAATGCCGACATCTATCAATGCATCATAAAGCGATTCTGACAGATTCCTGGGATGCACAATGATGTCAAAATTATTGGTTCGGTACAGAGTCATGTTTATTGTATGAATCGATGATTGAATCACTGAACCGGCAACAACTCGGTCACGCCGCAAATCAACTGCTGTTGAACGCTCCAGAACTTCATCCCGTCTCGGTCCTCCCAAGACTAAACAGCCGTTTGACCCTGACTGATCTGTAACAGTTGTTAACCCTGGATCAATTTTCTCCAGCACATTTTTTTCCATGCCAGGCTGGCACAAAATCAAGTAGTCATTTTTTGTCAATCTTAGAACAGCCATTTTTGAATCAGCCATTGAATTCAGGGGCTCGATTTTTGATGATCCTTTTAGCACCTTTTCTGCGGCGGCTGATGCATTCCCCAGTGAAAGAGAAATTTTGCCGATGTGTGACCAGTCGACAAGGACTGCACCTTTTTTCAGGTTATCCTGCTCACGTTCAGTGTCTCCAAAATTCCCGGCAATATGCCATCCTGAAACTTCGATGATATTTACTGGGTGATTCCGGTAGATTCCTGAAAGAGGGCTTGTTTTAATCACTTCATTCTCCACTTCTTTTTAATCTGCTTATGTTAAAATTTTTATTTGAATAACCGATTGATTCGAATTTTAAATCTGCACTTTCTGGTATGATAAATATTTATTAATGTTGAGGAAATTTTTCACAAGTTGCCTTGAGAAGAAACTTCCTGAAGATTCATTCATTCAAATTATTTCTGATTTCTGACAGGCTTTTTTGTTGTTCACCTTGTGAGTTAAAATTTTCAGGACTTAGCCATTTCTCAAAAGATTTCTTCAGTTTCGGCCAGTTTTTGTCTATAACAGAATACCATGCAGTATCACGATTCCTTCCTTTATAAACCAATGCCTGTCTGAATATTCCTTCAAAGGTAAACCCCAGGCGCAATGCCGCATTTCTTGAAGCAGCATTCAGAGAGTCACATTTCCATTCACACCGACGGTAATAAAGCTCATCGAATGCACGGCGCATCATCAAATACATTGCTTCAGTCGCCATGGTCGTTTTTCTCAATAATGGTGAAAAGTGAATATTCCCCAGTTCAATAACTCCCACTACAGGCTGAATCCTGAGGTAACTGGAAATTCCTGTTGCCTTTTTGGTCTTTAAGTCTATTATCGCGTAAAAAACAGGGTCATTCCCTGTACTGGCCTGTTTCAGCCAACATTCAAACTCTTCAATGCTATCAAACGGGCCATACTGCAGATAAGTCCAGTTTGAATCGTCATGGTTTTTTACATATGCGTTAAAAAGATCTTTCGTGTGCTTTTCAGCATCCAGTTCCTCTATACGACACCAGCTGCCTGATATCATAGAAAGAGTAGGCATTTGACATTCTTTCCATTCTAGAACGGGAAATCCTACAGGCTGTGCAAATGAATTATGATAGTTCGCCAATCTCCTAAATTATCTTAACTTTTTAAGCGTGTGCCTTCAGGGTCATATGCAGCATGATCCAGAACCGTGGCTTGCACATCCTCTCCATTTGCCAATCTTATGGAGAAACGGCTGCCTGTTTCCGACATATCATTTCTGACCCAGGCCAGGCCAATTCCCCTTTTTAAGGTAGGACTTAGTCGTGAACTTGTTACACGTCCGGCAATTTTTCCATTATCCAGCACAGCAACGCCATCATCCGGAATGGGTGCGTCTGTTTCCAGTTGATAAGGTACAAGTTTGTTTTCAATACCGCGTTCCTTGAAATGCTTCAAGAACGCCTTGCCGACAAAATCATCCTTATCATCTTTAATGGCGAAACCTACTCCAGTTTCATATGGACTGCTCAGGGCATCAGTATCAGTTCCCGGTAACAGGTGTCCTTTTTCCAAACGCAAAATACGCTGTGTTTCAACTCCAAAAGGCTTTAAATCAAACTCTTCTCCTTCTGCTAGCAGATAATTCCACATAGATTCACCATATTCAGCAGGGAAATGTATTTCATATCCCAGTTCTCCGGTGAAGCCAATCCTGTAGAATGAAACTGGTACATCTGCGATGGTTGCATTGCGGCAATGCATGTAGGGAAAAGTCTCATTCGAGATGTCAATATCAACAAGTTTCTGCAGAAATTCTCTGGCTGTTGTTCCTGTTACATTCACAGCTGCATTTGTCAGGCTGAGATTCTTGACCTGCACATCAAAATCTTCCACCAGCAGCCACCATTGAAAAAGTGAATTAATTGCGTCCTGGTTCCCTGTAGTAGTGGTAAGGTAGTAGATCCCCTGTTCAATATGAGAAATCGTTCCATCCTCAAACAGGATACCGTCTTCTCCAATCATTATAGAGTAACGCGTTCGCCCTACCTCAAATTTTGCATATTTTCCTGGAAGTAAAAAATGCAGAAACTTTATTGCTTCCGGACCGCTTATTTCAATTTTCCCAAGTGTACTGACATCAATAATTCCCAACCCATTACGTACAAAACCTGCTTCAATCTGAGGATCTTTATATGAATCAGGTCGTTTCCATTGGCCAGCATCAAGAAATTTTACTCCAAGATCAATGTGACAGTGATGTAGAGGAGTACGTCGAATCGGCGACAGATGAGGTGCACGTCCGGCAAGCACACCAAATGTTGCTCCTGTGAAAGGAGGACGAACTGTGGTCGGGACAGCCTCCAGTGTAGAAATTCCTGTGTCCTTTGCCGCAAGGCGAGCCACTGCCTCATGGCATGCCTTGCCCTGGCAGGGACCCATGCCCATGCTGGAGTAGCGCTTGAGAGATTCTACCTGGTCATATCCCTCATCGATGGATGCCTGTGCTTCAGTCCTTGTGACATCCATGCATTTGCAGATAAAATGATGTTTACCGCTAGACTCAATATCTGCAGGTAGTGCTGTGATAATTTCTTCTGCAGTCCTTTCAGTCTGAACTGTATATAATTCACCGGGAGAAGTTTCACTTAATGCGGCTTCTTTTCCGGACTGAAATCCTTCTGCATATAAACGTGTAAATCCTGCTGATCCATGCACTTCTCCGGCAGAAAACACTCCGGAAGGTAATTCGTAAACCCGTAAAATTTGACGTTCAGCATCCCATTTAGGAGGCTTACTGCCCATTGACAGCAGGTTAATCTGTGGTTTAAATCCCACAGCCATTACAAGCAAATCACAGTCAAATGATTTTAATGAATCACCTCCGGTAATTGGCCCCACTTCCACACTTTCAATTCTTTTCCTTCCATGTGCAGCGTGAGCAGTCAGCCCCTTGTAGACAGGGATTGCAAGGTCACGTATTTTCTTTTCGAAAACTCCTTCATCGTTTCCTGTTTCACGTCCATCAACCACGGCAATTATTTTTGCTCCTGCACCCTGCATAAGAAGTGCGGTATGAAATCCTCCATCATGAGTTGTAACCACAACCACATTTTCGCCTGGCAGAACTGCATGACGCATGATCAGTCTTTCAACTCCGCGGGCAGTCATAATTCCCGGACGATCATTATTCTCAAAAACCAGATGTCTGTCTGTAGCACCAGGCGCGAGTACAACTGAATCAGCCCTGATCTTGAACAAGTAAGGTCCACACTGTGCTGCAATCAAATTATCTTCATACAGACCAAACACGTTGGAGTTGACTAATACTTCCAGGTTGGGAAATTCCGCAAGCTCATCAATTAATTTTTGAATGGCCTGGTACTCTGGGAAACCGTTGAGCTTTTCATTTCCGCAATTAGCAACCTCGGCAATACTGTGAAGTGAATGACCTCCAGGCTCTGAGTTGTCATCAAGCAAAAGCACCTGTTTCCCCTCTTCAACTGCAGAGAGAGCTGCTGCCAAACCGGAGGGGCCACCTCCAATAACGCACACATCAGGAAAACGATATCTTTTTTCGTATCTCCTGTCAGCATTTCTTCCTTCAGTGTCTATTTTGCCAAGTCCTGCGGCTTTGCGAATCTGCTGCTCTGCAATGGGCCATACCCATTTTGGCTTGTGGAACATTTTGTAGTAAAAACCGTTTGGAAGCATTGGAACGATTGTGTCATTTATTTCTCCAATATCGAACTCCAATGAAGGCCAGGCGTTTTGCGATTTGACAACCATACCGTTTTGCACACGTGTTCGATCAGCCAGCAGGTTTGGTTCATGATTGGCAGTAACCAGTGATTCATGTCCCTGGCCGTATATATCATAAGCACCCCGAGGCCTGTGATACTTGAAGCTCCGGGAAAGCAGCGTTTGTCCTGATGCAATCAATGCTGAAGTTATAGTGTCAGTTGTATAAGCCTGAATGCGTTTGCCGTTAAACTGGAATGATATTTCTGCTCCTAAATCAGGCAGTTCGCAATATTGATGAGTATCGATCCTATTTTTCATCAGGAGTCTCCTTTATTTTTAGAAGAATTTTTCTCCAGTTCATGATACCAAAAACTTCTATGGTCTGTATTATTTGTGGTGTCACGTTCTGCTAAAAACCAGCTTTGACAACCGCTGCGATGATACCACCATTCGGTTTGGTGCCCCATGTTGTTTTCGCGGAAATAAACATAATCTGCCCAGACTGAAAAATCAGCATCTGGGGCAGGACGTTTCAGATATTCACTCCTGAAAGTAAATTCGCTAACGGCGCGTTTTCCGCAATTTGGACAGTTTAATTGATAACTCATAGTTATTTTTTAAGAAATATTTTTACTATTTAATGTATATTTCAATTGTTTAAATCTGATTTTATAACTGTATTTTTCATCCATTTACAGAAAAACTGCTGTTCGGATTAATTTCACGATTACGTGAATAGAATCCCATGTTGAGTTCCAGTCCTGTATAGACAGTTTTTACTTTAACAGGATCTGAATCATGTTCTTGTCCTTTTTCACATGCGTCTATCAGTTCAGCCATGCAGTGGCCTGCAACTGGGGCGTTTTTAAATTGGTTCCCGCTTGAACCGATTGCCATATAAAACCCCTTCAGTGCAGACTTGTCATAAATTGGTAACCAGTCATCTGATACATCATACAAATCCACTACACCGCTTGTTCGTGAGGGAATTTTTAGTTGAGGAATTCTTCTGGCACAACGGTAAACCTGGGCTTTCCATTGTGATTCAGTAACCTGCTGGTTATAGTTATCAGGATCGGCAATCCATTCTTTTGGGTCGCATAACGGGTCTTCACTGCCAATTAGGATTGTATTACCCGTTTCTGGTCTAAAATATATACTGTTGTCACCGTCAGAGGTGTGAAATCCATCTTTTTCAAAATCATATCCCTCTGGAGAAGGCACATGATGCACTTCATGCCGCAAGGCTCTGGTTTTGATATTCATTTCTTTCTCAACATCAGCCATTCTGTTGATTACAAAGGAATGAGGACCTGCAACATTAACTACAATCGGTGAGTCAATTTGTTCTCCTGTTTTTAAAGTGACACCCGCGACCCTCCCATTCTGCTGCTTGATTTCTGTGATTTCACTGTTAAACAAAAATTCACCACCGTTGGCCTCAGCGGCCACCTGTAAATTATGTGAAGTAAGCTGGGGATCACTTACATATCCTGATCCCGGAGTGTAAACGGCACCCTCGATTTTTTTCCCGGTCTTGTCCCAAAAATGATCATCTTCATCGGGACGAGTTGTTCCGTCGTATTGATCATGAGAATAAATTGGAATCATTTCTTTCATTTTTTCCAGATCCCATATTTCGTGTTCCACTCCAATTTCTTTAAATAATTTCAGGCTTTTACTGCTATGGTCCTCGCCTTGAAGTTTAAACATAATGGACCCTGTTTTCATATATTTTATCATCCCGCGTTCGTCATTCACCCCAATATAATTATCCCAGTCATCCCAGTAAAAGAAGCCTTCGTAGGCCATTGCCACACCATCCCATGTGGAATAATGTGCCCTGACGATGGCACATGAATTACTTGTTGAGCCATATCCGGAGGTAGGAAGTTTATCAATGTTTAATGTTTTGTATCCACGTTTTGCTAATTCAAAGGCAACTGCGGAACCGATTACTCCGGCCCCGACTATTATGGCGTCTGCGGTTCTATTCATTTCTCCCCTTCTTGTTTATTCTGAACTTCATCATTGATTATTTTACAGGAACTTCAACAAGCCTCAAAGTATGACCAGTTTTTTCAAGGAATTGCTTTATTCCATCACGAGGAACAGCCAAGGTACTGGTATTCACTAATGGATGACAAAGAATTGTTTCTGCATCCCAAAGTTCATTATCAATAAATACCTCTACTTTTTTTTCTGAATCATTAAGCAATGCCAGTAAACTTACTGAACCAGGATCTATTCCCAAATATGTTTTCAGACGATCCGGTGACGCAAAACTCAAGCGTGAGGCTTCCAGGATGGAAGAAAGCTCTTTCAAATCCACCTGCTTATCTTGAGGTACGGTTACCAGAAAATGCCTGATGCCTTTTTTGTCTCTTAAAAACAGATTTTTAGTTGACGCCCCATCCATTTCCGGTGACAGCCGTTTTGCTTCACTTACGGTAAAAACGGCAGGGTGATCGAAACGTTCATATGAAACGTCAATTGAATCAAGAAACTCGTAAATATCAGCCAATATCAATCACTTAAAATTTTTCAATTCGTTCCCGAATGCCAGACAATTTCAACTTCCACATGATCCAGTATGCCCTGAATCGGCACAGACGGCTTTCGGATTCTAACTAAAATCATTTCAACAGGGTATCTATCCCTCATTTCCTCAATGATTCTGTTTCCAAGAGTTTCAATCAAATTAAATCTTTGCTCTGAACTTACCTGACTTACAATTTTGTGAGCATTTACATAAGAAATTGTAGTGCTTTCTTCATCTATCCACGGATCAGGCGGATCTTTAAGCATATATTCCAGGTCTATTTCAAAACGCTGCCCCAGAGTTTTCTCTTCCTGATGCACCCCGTGAAATCCATAAACAACAATGTTTTTGAGACGAATAGTATAGTTTTTATTACTTTTCAAAATATTCTTTTTTTCTAAAAAAATAATTCAGAGCTCATAATAAAAACAATTCAAGACAGTCCGGTTATTCGTCCCTCGGAGTCAATGTCAATTCTTTGCACCGCTGATTGTTTTGGCATTCCGGGCATCAGCATCATTTTTCCTGTGAGAGCAACTATAAATCCTGCTCCGTTGGAAACTTTTACATCTCTGACCTGTAAACGCCAGCCAGTTGGGGCGTTTCGTTTTTTAGGATCATCTGAAAGAGAGGCCTGGGTTTTGGCCATGCAAATCGGCCAGTCAGCCAGCCCGTTTTCCTGTAAACGCAGTATTGACGCATCTGCCTCTTCTGTATAATCAACCCCGTCTGCTCGGTATATTTCCCGTGCAACAGTTTGTATTTTGTCCTTGATGGAATCAGTATTAGCATAATAATAATTAGGAGCACCGGGGTTTTCGTCAACAACACGTTTGATTTTTTTTGCCAGGTCCAGACCGCCTTCACTTCCTTTTGCGACTACTTCGCTGAGGGAGCACTCAACTCCAATCTCCTCACAATACCGACGTACTGTATCCAGTTCAGCTGGCGTGTCGGAAGGAAATCGATTAATTGCCACAACCACAGGCAGTCCGTATTTTAGAACATTTTCTGCGTGTGTTCTTAAATTTTCACAGCCGGTTTTGAGGGCCTCAAGATTTTCAGTATTCAAATCCTCTTTTTCCACTCCTCCGTGATACTTAAGAGCCCTGACTGTTGCAACCAATACGCAGGCATTTGGGTTTAACCCTGCCTGGCGGCACTTTATGTTTACAAATTTCTCTGCACCTAAATCTGCGGCAAAACCAGCTTCAGTGACAACGTATGGTGCCAGTTTAAGAGAGAGCCTTGTAGCTCTTACGCTGTTGGATCCGTGGGCTATATTTCCAAATGGTCCGCAATGAACAAAAACGGGAGTGTGCTCACAGGTTTGTACAAGATTTGGTTTTAAGACGTCTTTGAGAATTACACACATTGAACCTATACAGTCTAACTCACGTGCAAAAACAGGTTTCCCGGCTTTGTTGTAGGCAACTACAATTCTACCCAGCCTTTCTCGCAAATCATCCATGTCCAGGGCAAGAGCGACAATTGTCATAATTTCTGATGCGGCCACAATATCAAATCCGGTTTTATGAGGGAAACCATCAAATTTTGACCCGAGTCCAATCTCTCCGTTACGAAGCTGTCTGTCACATAAATCAATTGTACGCCTCCAGGTTACTTTTTCAGGGTCAATATCCAATGGATTATCAAAATGCATGGAATTATCTAGTACAGCAGACAAAAGATTATGAGCAGCAGCAATAGCATGTAAATCGCCTGTAAAATGCATGTTGATGTCTTCCATTGGCAGCACCTGGGAATAACCTCCGCCGGCCGCACCGCCTTTTATTCCAAATGTGGGTCCCATGCTTGGTTCACGCAGCGCCAATGCGTGCTTGATTCCAAGCTTGCCAAATGCCTGGGCTAAACCTATTGAAGTGCAGGTTTTGCCTTCTCCTGCAGGTGTGGGTGTGATTGCTGTAACTAAAATTAATTTCCCGTCTGGATTGTTTTTTACTTGTTCCCAGACACTGTTTTCAATTTTTGCTTTATATTTTCCATACTGTTCAAGTCCAGCAAGGTCGATATCGAGCAATGAAGCAATTTCTGGAATTTGCTTCATTGATGCATTTTGTGAAATTTCAATATCTGAAGGAATGCTTGGCATTTTTGGATATTGGGCTTCTAAATCTGATTCGGAAAGTTTCATTTGATTAAAATGTTTTTGGTTAAATAATTATTTAATCTTACTGGTAAAGTTGATTAATCAACGTTCGTAAACTGGCATTTTTTTACCAATTGCAACGATGCAGACCACCAGTACTGCAAATAAAATGGTTTGTAAGCTGACTGTTTCATTTATTAAAAATACAGATGCAAGCAGGGTTACAAATGGCTGAATTAACTGTGTCTGGCTTACACGGGCAATTCCACCTAAAGCCAGACCTTTGTTCCAAAGGAAAAAACCAAATAACTGGCTGACTAAAGCCAAATATAAAAAACTTAAAAGAACATTTAGCGGCAGATTGCTGAAATTCTCTTCAGGTGCCTGCATCCATGCAGGGAAAATTATAAATGGAAATGAAATCACAAGTGCCCAACAAATTACCTGCCAGCCTCCTAATTCTTTTGAGAGTTTCCCTCCAAGTGCATAGCCCAGTCCAGCACTTAAAATTGCTCCAATCAGGAACAAGTCACCCAATTGGAAAGAACCAAAGCCCTGCAGAAGCGAATATGTGACAACTACTATACTTCCAAGCAGGCTAAAAATCCAGAAACCTGCAGAAGGCTTTTCCCTGGAAACCATAACGGCTGCGGTGGCAGTTGCCAATGGTAAAACTCCCAGCACGACTCCTCCATGTGATGCAGGTACTGTTTTCATTGCCCATGCTGTTAATACAGGGAATCCTACAACAACCCCTAATGCAACTACTGAGAGCTGCATTAACTGATGCCGATTTGGTCTTGACTGCTTTGTAGCTATCAAAATAAATGCAGCTACAACTGAGGCCATTACTGCTCGACCCAATCCTATGAATATCGGCTCAAAATAAGGAACTATAAATCTTGTGGCCGGAAGTGTTAACCCAAATGCGACAACTCCTAAAAAGCCCAGGACCATTCCTTTTGATTCATTGCTCATTTTCAGGATTTTGACTTTAGGATCAGCACTCGGGCAAATTTACAGCAAGACCGCCCAATGAGGTTTCCTTGTAATGGTGGAGCATATCCTTTCCTGTTTTATGCATTGTAGCAATTACTCTATCCAGTGAAATAATATGGTTACCGTCCCCCCTCTTGGCAAGCCTTGCGGCATTGATGGCCTTTATTGCGCCCATTGTGTTTCGTTCAATGCAGGGAATTTGAACCAAACCTCCTACAGGGTCACAGGTCAGTCCAAGATTATGTTCCATGCCAATTTCTGCGGCATTGGCAATTTGACGTGTAGAACAGTCCATCACTGCAGCGAGTCCAGCCGCTGCCATAGAACATGCAACCCCAACTTCTCCCTGGCATCCGACTTCTGCAGCGGAAATAGAAGCCCCTTCTTTGAATAAAATGCCTATTGCTCCTGCTGTAAGTAGAAAAGTTATAATTTTATCTTCGTTGAAATCTGTTCTGAAACGACTGCAATAATGCATTACAGCAGGGATAACTCCACCTCCTCCATTTGTCGGTGCTGTAACCATGCGACCTCCTGCAGCATTTTCTTCATTGACTGCTATAGCAAATAAACTTACCCAGTCCATAACTTCTGATGGAGATGAGTCTGGTTTTTCTATTAATTCTTTGTATAATGTGGGGGCACGCCGGCGTACATTCAATCCTCCGGGAAGAATGGTTTCTGAAGAGGACATTCCTCGCTGCGTGCATTCCTGCATCACACCCCAGATATCTAATAATCCTTCCCAAATTTCGGATTCAGTGCGCCAGGTCTGTTCATTTATCCACATCAATTCGCGGCAGGTCATTCCAGTTCTTTCACAATGTATAAAAAGTTCTTCACAAGTCTTAAAAGGAAATGGAATTTGAGCATTATTGATTTCAACTTCATTCTGGATTTCTTCTCCATTCAGAATAAATCCCCCGCCAACTGAATAAAAATCTTCTTCGTGTAGTATATTGCCGTCAGTATCAAAAACTTTGAATCGCAATCCATTTGAATGATGCGGTAAAATATCATCATGATTAAAGATTAAGGAATTTTTTTCTTCAAAAGGAATACTGTGTTCATTCATCAGGGACAGTGTCTTTGTTTTATGTATACGATCTAGGCGGGCAGGAATTTGTTCTATATCAACTGAAGCAGGCTCATTACCCTCTAAGCCCATTAAAATTGCTGTATCAGTTCCATGGCCCTTGCCAGTAAAAGCTAGGGATCCAAATAACTCAACCTTAAGTGAAGCAATTTTATCAAGGGGGAACTTTTCCATGTAGTTAAACAAAAACTGCTTGGCGGCGTACATTGGACCTACAGTATGGGAACTTGAAGGTCCTATCCCGATCTTGAACAGGTCAAATACACTAATATTCATTTTCTCTCCATATGTTAACTGCACTAAGCACGTTTGACTCTAAGACGTCTTTTCTCTCTTCTTCCACCAGCTTCACCTGCATTCACGGGCTGTCTGTATCTCTTTATCCATCTTACGCAGTTCGGGTCATTCCCCATCATTACATCAGCACCCAGTACTGCCTGCATCACTGATTCGTGTAAAGGGTTGGTTATTGCTGAGGTAAGACCTGAGGCAATGGCCATGGTCAGGAAGGCAGCATTAATTCCATTACGATTCGGCAAACCAAAACTAACGTTGGAGGCACCACAAGTGGTGTTTACTTTTAATTCTTCCTGTAAACGCCTGACCAGCTTAATCACCTGCATACCAGCAGAATTGAGTGCACCGATTGGCATCACAAGGGGATCAACAACTATATCTGAGCTTGGGATCCCGTAATCTTTGGCACGGTAAACAATTTTTTTTGCTACTTCAAAACGTACGTTGGGATCTTCTGAAATCCCTGTTTCATCGTTGGAAATTGCAACAACAGCACAACCGTATTTTTTGACAAGGGGCAATACTGATTCAAGCCGTTCTTCTTCACCGGTGACTGAATTCAATAAAGCCTTGCCTTGATAAACTTCCAATCCTGCTTGAAGGGCGGCCACGATAGATGAATCGATGGAAAGAGGGACGTCTGTAAGTGACTGCACAAGTTTGATTGTCTCAGCAAGAATTTTTGGTTCATCTGCCAGTGGAATTCCTGCATTAACATCCAGCATTTGTGCCCCCGCGGCTACTTGTGCAAGGGTATCTTGCTCAACTCTGCTGAAATCACCTTTTGACATTTCTTTTGCAAGTAATTTTCTGCCGGTTGGATTGATCCGTTCACCAATCATCACGAAAGGTTGATCAAATCCAATCACAACTTCTTTTGTTGAAGAACTAACTACGGTTTTTGTCATTTTATTTATATCTTTAATGTTTAAGTTTGGTCGGTTTTAAGGCCCTTGTTTTTCACCATTGCTTTCAAGATATCGTCAGAATACTTTTGCTCCAATTCTTCAGCTATGGTATTTGCAACAGTTTTTGGATCGCCCTGGCAGGTCTCAATTTCCCGTCGCCAGTCTTCAAGATACTCCTTGCTGCCCTGACGACCTGCACGCATGGCCGCTTTATCAATTGCCTCCATAAAACGTTTAGACAATTGAGCCTTGGCAGAATTACGTCCTTGTTTGACTACTACCTGCGATGGGATATCACGCCAGAAAATAATTGTTGATTTTGCCATAAATTAAGCAGTTGCAGTTAAATCTGAAAGAGCTGGGGTTAGTGCCCCGTATCCGGTGAATCGATATAAATAATTAAGCCCCAATCTTTGTGCAATTTCCTGAGCCTGTGTTTGCAGGGCCTGATTCTCTGTTTGGCCCAAATAGACTAATCTTTTATAATGCCTGAAATATATATTGAGTAATTCCGGATGACTGTTTATTTTCAATCCCTGCCAGATTAGTTTTTCAAAACTTTTCACCAGGAAATCTGTCAGAAAAAAACTTCCGGGTTCTTCTTCAAGCATTTTGCTGAAGGACTGACTGCTGGAAAAAAACTCATAGCAATGTGCTCCCGGCAAGCGTTGCACACCGAATTCGTCCAGCAGAGTATCAAGTTGTCCTCCGGTTCCACAATCTGCATAGCCGATAAAAATTTGAGAAAATTTATTTTGGGCATTCATCAAATTTTTCCGAATATTTTGAGGAATATTTTTCGGTTCATTGTGAAGTTTTGCAGGAAGATAGCGTAATTGTAAATGAGTCCAGTTATTCATTCGAATCAATGCAGTTATTTCTTTGGCCAGAGCTCCGCAGGCTATCACCAGAATTTTATCTGACTTCTCAAACCTTTCGGCCCACAAATCAGGTTTCGGTTCAGTTCGAATTCTGGAACTTACTTGATAATATTTCCCTCCGCGGCGACGTCGATTATTCACAGCTTTCATATTGATAAATCGAATCAGTGTGCATAATTATGCCGCCTTTGAACCGGCATTCTCTCTTTTTTGGTCAATCATTGCCTTCGCTGTTTCGACAGCTACAGCAGCATCACGGCAATATGCATCGGCTCCGATGGCCTGTCCAAATTCTTCGTTCAAAGGCGCCCCCCCAACAAGAACTATCAGATCATTGCGGATACCTTTGTTTACAAGTTCTTCTATCACTACTTTCATATAGGGCATAGTTGTGGTCAGCAATGCCGACATGCCCAGGATGTCCGGTTTGTGTTCTTCAATCGCCTCAAGATAATTTTCAACAGGATTATTGATGCCGATATCTATAACTTCAAATCCGGCGCCTTCCCACATCATTCCCACAAGGTTTTTGCCTATATCGTGAATGTCCCCTTTGACGGTACCAATAACAGCTTTCCCAACCGGAGGCGCTCCAGTTTCTGCGAGCAAAGGACGCAGTATTGCCATCCCGCCTTTCATAGCATTTGCGGAAAGAAGAACTTCCGGAACAAACAAAATCCCATCCCGGAAATCGATCCCCACAATGCGCATACCTTCCACCAATGCTTCACTCAGAACTGCATCAGGAGTCCAACCGCGTTCCAGCAAAATATTTGTTCCTTCTTCGATTTCCTCTCTAAGTCCATCGTAGAGGTCGTCATGCATCTGAAGGACTAGATCCTCATCCGAAAGAGAGGACAAATCTAATTCTTCTTCGTCTTCAAGCAGATCTTTTTCTTCTTCACTCATAGCTTACCCCTTGAGTTTGGTTATTAATTGTTCTCAGACAGTCAGCTTATGGGTCTGCAAAAAAATGAATGCTGGACTGCTGAGTTCATCTGTCTACCTGACAAGATTATATGCCAGGCTGACATTCAGACTCTTAAATTCGGATTTGTGCCATTAATTTTGGTTATTTCCGTATGTATAGTCCTTAAATTCAGAATTATTTTCAAATAAAATTTTTTCATTTCATTAATTACTCTTACTCTCTCATCCGTGCACCATCAGGGTCATAAAGAGGTGTCCCCTGAACTTCTGCATTGTACATTTCACCCAGTATTTCCACCTGTACCTTTGTTCCAGGTTTCGAATGTTCAGTAGGAACATAGCCAAGTGCAACCGATTTTTTTACGTAGTGTGCATACCCTCCGGAAGAAATATATCCTATTGACTCTCCATTTTTCAGAATAGCTTCGTCATTTGAAACATCTATTTCTTCACTCTCAATTGTCAATGTGACAAGTTTTTGTTTAGTCCCGTTTCGGTGTTCTCTTTGAGCGGCTTCCTTTCCGATGAAGTCCTTATTCCAATCAATGAAGGCATCAAGTCCGGATTCAGCCGCAGTAAAATCCGGACGAAAATCCAGTGTCCAGACTCCCCATTGTTTTTCCAGTCGCATTGAAAGCAATGCTCGAGCACCATACCAGCAAAATCCTAGATCCTCCCCTGCTTCTTCAATATTTTCTGCAAGTTTAATAAGGTAATGTGGTTTGCAGTAAATTTCATAACCCAGCTCTCCGGAAAAACTCATCCTGATTATGATTGCGGGGACATCGCCTACATAAGTCTGGCGAATATCTCTGAACCTGAACGATCCCTTAGAAACATCATCTCTTGTAATTCGTTTCAGCAATTCCCGAGATTTTGGACCTGAAATAGCCACACCGTGATAATCATCTGAACGGTTTGCATATGAAACTCCATTTTCAGGCAATCTTTTTTCAAACCAGCGTCGATGTGCTTCCTGCATCAATCCGGATCCGAAAAGAATGAAATATTCATCTTCCATACAGGCAACCGTTAAATCTCCATATAGTTTCCCCTTGGAAGTTAACATAGGAGTAAGATTGATGCGCCCAGGGCTTGGAAGTCTGCCTGCCAGAACATAGTTAAGGAAGTCACGAGCCCCTGGGCCTTTAAACTGGTGTTTTGCATAATTGGCGATTTCTATTCCGCCTACATTTTCCCTGACTGCCTTTACTTCACGTGCCACATATTTGTGGGCACGTGAACGGTGAAAAGTTGGGTCTTCATGAGCATCTTCAGGTCTGTCAGCAAACCACAAGGCACTCTCAAGACCAAAACCTTGATCCCAGACGGCACCCTTTGAGGTCAAACGATCAAACAGGGCAGTTGTTTTTTGCATGCGTCCTTTCGGAAGAGTTTCGTTAGGAAAGGTCATCACAAACCGACGTTCATAGTTTTCAGACGATTTTATTGTGCCCCAGTCTGGAGTTGCAAAGTCACCAAAGCGAGCTACATCCATGGCCCATACATCAATCGAAGGTTCGCCGTCAATCATCCATTCAGCCATTGACAATCCAACTCCACCGCCCTGACAAAATCCAGCCATTACTCCTACTGCAACCCAGTAATTTTTCATGCCAGGGACCGGACCGATCATCGGGTTGCCGTCAGGTCCAAAGGTAAATGGGCCATTAATTACATCCTTGATGCCCGCCTCCGCAAGCGCAGGAATTCGCTCAAAACTCATATTTAATCGATCGGAAATGCGATCAAGATCAGGAGGGAGCAAATCGTGTCCAAAATCAGCCGGAGTGCCACTGATTTTCCAGGGAGTAGCTGCAGGCTCATAAGTCCCCAGAAGCATCCCCTGTTGTTCCTGGCGGAAATAGATATTGCCTTCATAATCAATTCCGCACGGCAATCGATTTTCTGGATCTCGAGATTTTATTTCAGCAATTTCCTCAGTAATCAGATAATGATGCTCCATAGGCTGCACAGGAAGGTCAATCCCGGAAAGATGTCCTACTTCTCGAGCCCAAAGGCCGCCGCAGTTTACTATCATTTCAGCATTGATGGTACCGTTTGGAGTCACAACATCCCAGGATCCGTTAGTGCGCTGATTTGTTTCAATCACGGGTGAATGAGTATAATACTTGGCACCGTGTACCCTGGCTGATTTTGCAAAGGCATAAGTCACTCCAGATGGGTCAATGTCTCCATCAAGATCATCCCATAATGCGGCAAGATAGTGTTTGGGGTCGATTAAAGGGTGACGTTCCGCGGCTTCCTTGACAGATATAAATTCCTGATTGAGACCCATGTAGCGGGCCTTAGAACGCTCACGTTTTAGGTAGTCATACCAGGTTTGATTTGACGCAAGGTAAAAACCTCCTGTAGCGTGCATTCCAATAGAATGCCCTGAAGCTTCTTCAATTTCTTTATAAAGGTTAATGGTATAACCCTGCAGACGGCTGATATTGGGATCAGAACTGATGGTGTGAATCTGCCCTGCTGCATGCCAGCTGGACCCTGAAGTCAATTCATTCCTTTCCAGTAGAACTACATCCTTCCAGCCGAATTTTGCCAGATGAAACAGTATGGAACAGCCAACCACACCTCCGCCAATAACAACAGCCTTTGCATGAGTTTCCATTAAAACCTCTAAACTGAAATTATTTTTTTCTCAATAGTTTGAATCTGGAAAAGATTCTTTTCTTTTGTGAACAAATTCCAGAAGAGCCTCATTCACAGCGGTGTCCATTGCTGGCATTTGATATTCTTCAAGCATTTTTTTGAAAATTTTGTTTGCACGCTGAGCAGTGTCCAAACTGCCGTCTGCCTCCCATTGTTCAAAGCTGTTATTGTCTGAGACACTTGAACGGAAAAATGCTTTTTCAAAATTTGCCCGTGTATGATCGCAATCAAGGAAATGCTGACCAGGACCAACTTCACGAAGTGCGTCCATTCCCTGGCCATTTTCAGAAAGGTCAACTCCTTCCAGGAAGCTGTGAATCATGCCTGCCTGGTCCATATCCATGATGAACTTTTCGTAGCTCATTACCAGGCCTCCTTCCAGCCAGCCAGTGGTGTGCAGCATGAAATTAACCCCGGCAAGCATAGCATGCTGCAGAGTGTTTGCAGCCTCATAAGCTGCCTGCGCGTCGGCAATTTTAGCGCTGTTCAAACCACCTCCACTCCGGAAAGGAACGCCCAGCCTGCGTGCTAAGGAGGCAACAATATATATTACAAGCTGCGGTTCCGGAGTACCAAAAGTCGGAGCTCCGGACTGCATTGACATGGAACTGGAAAATGTGCCAAAAACTACTGGTGCTCCAGGACGTACCAGCTGTGAGAATGCCATACCTGATAAAGCTTCTGCATATAGCTGTGCAGAAGTTGCTGCAATTGTTACTGGCGACATTGCTCCGGAAATACAAAAAGGTGAAATTACACATGCTTGATTGTTGACTGCATATACCTTTAAGGCGCCGATCATTGTTTGGTCCCAAACCAATGGAGAATTAGCGTTTATCAAACTGATAACAACTGTATTGTCCTGTAAAAATGACTCTCCAAATAACACCTTGGCCATATCTACTGTGTCTTGTGCACGTTCCGGTGCAGTGACAGAACCCATAAATGGTTTGTCACTGTATCGCATGTGAGTGTAAACCATGTCTAAATGCCGTTTATTTACAGGCAGCTCTACGGGTTCGCAAATTGTGCCACCAGAATGATGCAAGTAAGGAGCTGAATAAGCCAGTTTGACGAAATTTTGAAAATCTTCCAAAGTCGCGTAGCGTCTGCCATTGTCCAGATCTCTAACAAATGGTGATCCGTAAGCAGGTACTAAAACAGTGTGTTTACCTCCAATCCGGACGCTTCTTTCGGGATTGCGTGCGTGTTGAATAAATTCTGCAGGCGCACTGTCCTGAACAAGTTTTTTGCATAAACCTTTTGGAATTCGTACACGCTCACCGTTAATATCCGCACCTGCATCTTTCCATAAATCAAGTGCTTCCTGGTCTCCTCTAAATTCAACTCCAATTTCCTGCAGTATTGTATCAGCGTTGTTTTCAATTAGAGACAAGCCTTCTTCATTCAGAACTTCATAAAATGGAACTTTGCGGGTTATATAAGGAACACCTTTGGTAACCGATGAGGTCCTCTCAGCTTTCCTGGCGGCTCGTCCGCCTCCTCTTTTTCTTCGAACTGGCATGTTGCTTATACTCCCTGAAAATTCTATGTGCTGAAATGATACTGTTTGTTAGGTTTCATTTTGCCAGAACATATAACAATTTAATACAATTCTGAAAATTCATCAGGTAAAACAGATAACAAAATATACCTATGTTTATCATAATCCTAGGCACAAGTGCATTCTCAGTGCCAAATATTAACATACTGATAATACATAAGATTATTGTAATATCTTAAATAAAAGGAACTAATAGTTCCGATTACTAAGGATGGAATTATGTAAAATATGAATTTCGAATTGCTTAATTAAGAAATTGTAAGTCGCTAATTGAAAATTTATTTAAATATTAGACAGATATATATAAATTATTGAGATTTAAAAGTAAATCAAAAAACGGAACTTTAGGTTCTGTTTAGAAAAATTTGAGAATCTGAAGTTCCGAATTCAGCACTATGATGGTAATAACATCTTTACTGGCTTAATAATGTTCAGCTATTTTTCAAAGAATTGTTCACCTACTTGAAAGCTGTACTCCAACCTTGTGCTTAAGAAAAATGATTGATAATATTTCATCAACAATCCTTAAATCACTTAGTTCAACAAAACTTTGACACTAGTCTAAGTATAATTTGAGGCAGAAATCTTCGTTCAAAACATTTACAGCTTTAAATGACAGTGGAAAAGACAACTCCTGAGAGCATACTGAAACTGCAATTTAAGACTGACTCAGGAATGGGTTCGAGAGCAAACATAGGTATGATAGTGCTTAGTAGTGATCAAACTCTGGAGCTGGAATTTCGTACACTGCTGGATTTCGAAGGGGTAGCATTGTATCACGCACGAATACCCAACGAAATGGAAATAACAGAAGAGACACTTGCCAAAATGGAGGCAGAACTGCCGATTACTGCATCTTTACTGCCTGGTTCATTTAATTTTGATGTGATTGGTTACGGCTGTACATCAGGCACCACTGTTATTGGTGAAGATCAGGTTGCAAAGGCAATCAGAACTGCACATCCCGGTATTCTTGTTACAAATCCGCTTACAGCATGTAAAGCAGCATTGAGCGCACTGAGTCTTAAGCGAATTGCTTTCCTTACCCCTTATGAACCAGCCATCACTAAAGCGATGCGTGACAATTTAATGGAAGAAGGATTTGAAATTCCTGTAACTGCTTCTTTTTATGAATCAGATGATTTTGTTGTAGGTAGAATTACCTCAGATTCAATTCTTGAATCTGTTAAAAAAATAGGTGCACGTGATGATTGTGACGGGGTATTTGTCTCCTGCACAAATTTACGTGCCGCTTCAGTCATTGAACCTGCCGAAGAATACTTGGGGAAACCGGTGACATCAAGCAACCATGCACTTGCCTGGCATCTGCTGCGTTTAGCTGGTATAAGCGATAGGCCTGGAAATCTTGGCAGCCTTTTCCAGCAAAAATTATAACACAGGGCTGACTGGTATAGATAAAATAAGGAATAGTACAACATCGGTTATTACAAATAATTTAAAAACTTAATTTTTCGATTCCTGATTTTAACTACAAGTGTTCTCACCTTAAAAGCATAAAAGTCTTACTTAAGCACGAGTGACTCGGCAGCCTGGCCAACAATAAAATGCCACAAAAACATTACGATACAATCATCATAGGTGGAGGTTCCGCAGGTTGCGCTTTAGCCAACCGCCTTAGTGCAGATAATTCTCACAAAGTTCTTGTCATGGAGGCAGGTAGGCCGGATTATATTTGGGACATATTTATCCATATGCCTGCCGGATTGAGCTTCCCGATTGGCAAAAAGTTTTATGACTGGTGTTACGAATCAGAACCTGAACCGTACATGAACAACAGGCGTGTATATCATGCACGAGGAAAAGTTCTTGGAGGGTCCAGCAGCATAAACGGCATGATTTTTCAGCGCGGCAACCCATTGGATTATGAAAGATGGGCCTCTGATCAAGGAATGTCAAACTGGGATTACAGCCATTGCCTGCCCTATTTCAAGCGGATGGAAAATTGCCTGGCCGGAGGAGATGCTTTTCGAGGTGACGACGGTCCATTGAAGATGGAGAGAGGTCCCTGTGATAATCCCTTGTTCAGTGCTTTTTTTGATGCAGTTCAGCAAGCCGGATATCCTCTTACAGATGATGTGAATGGATACCGACAGGAAGGATTCGCACGCTTTGACCGCAATCTTTATCGAGGGAGACGCCTGAGTGCGGCGAGAGCATATTTTCATCCGGTCAAAAATAGAACAAATCTTAATGTTATTTTTAGAACATTAGTCAGCAGGATTTTATTTGAAGACAAAAAGGCCGTTGGAGTAGAATTCAGAACAAGAAACAGGCAAAGTGAAAAAGTTTTTGCCGGGGAAATTATCTGCTGCGGAGGTGCCATTAATTCGCCCCAGCTGTTACAACTTTCCGGAGTTGGCAACACTGAGGAATTGAAACGTTTGGGAATAGAAGCTGTGCAGCATTTGCCCGGAGTCGGGGAAAATTTGCAGGACCATTTGGAAGTATATATTCAATATGCCTGCAGGAAGCCTGTTTCAGTTTCACCAGCATTAAAATGGTGGAATAAACCATGGATCGGATATCAATGGCTTTTCCACCGCAGGGGACCGGCTGCAACCAATCATTTTGAGGCAGGAGGTTTTATACGTAGTAATGATAAGGAAAAATATCCTAATATAATGTTTCACTTTCTACCTCTGGCCATAAGATATGACGGATCTGCTCCTGAAGTAGGTCATGGATACCAGGTTCATGTAGGACCCATGTATTCTGATTCCCGCGGGTCAGTCAAGATTCAGTCTAAAGACCCCCAGGAATATCCTAAACTTCTCTTTAATTACCTGTCCACAGAACAGGACAGGCGTGAATGGGGCGAAGCTGTACGTTGTGCCCGGAAGATTTTGAATCAGTCGGCCTTTGATGAATTCAATGGCGGAGAATTGTCTCCAGGAAAGGAAGTGAACAGCGATGAAGAAATATTAACCTGGGTTGCCAATGATGCGGAAACAGCACTTCATCCTTCCAGTACATGCAGGATGGGTACAGACAGTATGTCTGTGGTTGATCCGGAAAGCATGCAGGTTCATGGTGTGGAAAACCTGCGGGTGGTTGACGCCTCCGTAATGCCATACATCACTAACGGAAATATATATGCTCCTGTGATGATGATTGCAGAAAAATCGGCAGACATGATTTTAGGCAATACTAGTCTTCCACCGGAAGAATTTGAATTTTACCACATAGATCAGGACTAAAATTTCTTGCTTTTGTGTTTAAGCCTTCGTGTGCTTTCAAATTTAAAATCCTTCATTTTTTCTGAGATAAACATGACCACCAAGGTACTTCAGCCCGCTATCGCAGGCAAAAGTAACCACCCTTTTTCCGGGGCCGATTTCTTTAGCCAACTCAATGGCACCCACTACATTCAGGCCTGTTGAGGCACCACAAAAAACTCCCTCCTCATGTGCGAGCCGACGGCACATGGCAAAACCGAGTTCCTGGTCTATGGCTCGAATTTCGGTTAAGACAGATTGATCCAAAAAAGGAGGTTCAAATCCAACACCGATACCTTCAACTTGATGTGCACCTCCTTTCCCAGTTGTTAATAGAGGGGATTGCAATGGTTCAAATGCTACCAATTCTATTTTTGGGACAGCTTTTCGAAGCCCATTCCAAGCCCCCATTATGGCTCCACCTGTTCCTACTGACGCACATAAAATGTCTATTTTACCCCCAAGCTGCTTTGTAATTTCATTTCCCATGGGCTCATAACCCTTTGTCACATCTGGTGAGCCAAACTGATCCGCATAAAAAGAATTTTCTGCCTGGGAGAGCTCTGATGCTCTTTTTTTCATGCACTGGATCAACTCCGGTGTGATTCCTTTCCCGAAACTTTTTTCGACTATCACATCTGCACCAAAAGCTTCCATTGTCTGCTGCTTGCTTTTTGAGAAGGCATCTGAAAAGACTGCACAAAACTTGAGTCCAAGTGCTGCTGATACGAAAGCAAGCGCCGACCCGGTGCTGCCCCCCGTGTACTCCACAACCGTATCTCCTTGCGAGACATCTCCTCTTTTCAATGCATTTACCAGGACCGACTTGGCAATGCGGTCTTTATAAGATCCAGTAGGATTTACTGCTTCATATTTTAACCAGACCTCTGCTGCATTTTCAGGAACAATCTTTTGGAGTTTGATTATTGGTGTATTTCCAATCAAATCCAGGGCACTTTTTATGACACTTTTCAATTTTACCTTCCATTTATGTATGATTTTTTCTTCAATCACCACCTGATGGATGTATTTCAAGAGCTGATGGCTTCCAGGGCTGTTCACTTATTGGAAGGTGAATTATCCCTGCAAGCAGTCCGAGCGCGATGGAAGCCAGCCAGACTGGGGTGTAGGAGCCGGTTGCATCGTACACTCGTCCTCCAAGCCAGACCCCAAGAAAGGCCCCAAGCTGGTGGCTGAAAAAAACAATTGCCCAGAGGGTTGAGAGGTACCGGGTCCCAAATACTTGTGCCACAATGCCGCTTGTGAGGGGTACTGTGGCCAGCCAAAGGAAGCCGATAGCCGCACCAAACGCGATAGCGGTTATCTCATTAAGAGGAATTGCAAGGAAGCCTGCAATCACAACTGCCCGAAGTGTGTAGAGCAGACTCAGCAGGTTTTTTTTACTTAAAGAATCCCCCATTCGGCCAAAGATCATGGAGCCAAACATGTTAAACAGTCCAATCATTGCCAATGCCCAGGAGGCGGTACTTATAGAAATACCTTCTGCCTGCAGAAAAGAAGGTAGATGCGTACCGATGAAGGCCACATGAAAACCGCAGACAAAGAATCCAACATTAAGCAGCAGGTATCCATGATGGTTCATGGCTCCGTTGATAGTTTTTAGCAGGGTAAGTTCTGATTCTGCTTCACGGTCAGTGGATTTTTCCGTTTTGGATGAATTTCCTGGAAGACCTAGAGCGAGCAGTGAGATTATCAGTACAAGGCCGCCTGCGACCTGCAGTGCTCCTCTCCAACCATGAAGATTTATCAAATACTGCAGCAGAGGGGCCATTATAAACATTCCAATTGAGAAGGCAACTGTAACCAGTCCGAAAGCTGTACTCCTGCGTTCCGGTGGAGCCACTTGCCCCACTGCACCCATTACCACTATCATTCCGGAAAGCCCTATTCCTATCCCAACAACTCCCCCAAGGTATGTGTATAGTCCTAGTGCTGTTTCACTGTGAGAAGCCAGCCATAATCCAGCTCCATAGACCACACCTCCAAGCAAAGCTATACGACGGAATCCCAGCAGGTCAGCAAGGATTCCGAAAACGGGCAGAGCGTGAATAAGGTTTTGCCAGGCTACAGTGAGGCTGAAAGTTTCCCTGTCAACCCCCAAAGCGGAAGTCACTGGTTCGAGAAACAATCCCATCCCATGACGTGTGCCCATGCTGATTGCAATCGTTAACGAGGCACAACTCATGACTAGCAGAAATTGACTCCTTTTTGACACTATTTCTCTTTGAGATTAAATTAGACTTTATTTATTTGAAATGGTATTTGAAGGCTTTGAATATTTGAATGGAATGAACAGCAATAATACTCTTTTGTCTATTCTATTTTCTGCAATAAGACAATGTTAGGCAGTTTCGCTATTTAAAGTTTATTCCAAGTCCGGTTTAATAAGTAAACATGCGGTCATGTTCCAATGACAACCTGACAAGTACCTCTGGCGTGGCAAACTCTGCCGGCATAGACCGTAAGTCTTCTTCCGTGACACCGCGGCCCTTGCTTGACATTCCAGAGAGGTAAAAACGTCCGCCTCCGGAAACAATCGCGTCAAAATGAGTTCTAAGTTCACCGGTACCCAATCCAGCTAAATTGTCCAAAACAGCTTTTCGCATCAACTGAACGGCATCTCCTGCGAGAAACATTGAAACGCTGTGACCTTCATCAATCGCACTTTTGGCTACGAGAAAGGCAAGAGCTGCTCTTGTTGGATTTTCTGGTCCATTTGTGACATGTACAAGTATCTTTGCCATTGTGTTCTCCTGGTTCTGCGTTTATGATTATTATCAAAAACTGCATGCGGTTATTGAAAATTAAGTTCACTTTGTGTACTTTATAAATAGTAGTTCATAAAGTCAACTGAATTGTTTTCAATCAATATGACCAAGCGAAGTTATGAACAACTCGAATGTCCAATTGCCCGTTCACTAAGTGTACTGGGAGACCAATGGACATTGATGATTGTCCGCGATGCCCTCATGGGAATTAGAAGGTTTGAGGGTTTTCAAAAGAGTCTGTGCATTTCACGTAATCTTCTTACCAGGCGTCTGCTCCATTTGGTTGCAGAAGGACTGCTTACAAAAGAAAAAATTCATGGTTCAAGACGTTACGAGTATTGTCCAACACAGAAATGCAAGGATCTGCTGGGGGTGCTTGTAGCCTTTTCTGAATGGGGTGAACAGTGGTGTCCTGACCCTGGCGGTCCTTTAGTGCACATACGCCATACTGACAGCGGCAAGTCGGTTGGGATGAGACCAGTCATGCTGGATAAGGGTATCGAAATTTCCCTGGGAGAAGTAGAATTGGCACATCTCCGTGAGAAGGACAGCTGAGAAAAAATCCCATGCACTTTTTCGGTGGAGCATTAATTGGATTTATTCAGTAATTGGACTACCTCAAAAAAAATTATCCACGGGTATCTGGTGTACCTTCTGGGGCGTTTCCATGAGGATCGGATTTTATACTATTCCGGATATCTTTCATATGTAACCCTTCTTTCAATGGTGCCGCTGCTTGCGGTTGTCTTTTCATTCTTTTCAATATTCCCCGTTTTTGAAAAGTTAAAAGAAGAAGTTGAGGAGTTTGTTTTCAGGAATTTTGTGCCTGCACTTGGCGACGTGGTTCAGGAACAAATTTTGTCATTTGTGGAAAATGCAACCAGGATGACTCCACTGGGATTGCTGGTACTGCTGATAGTTGCTGTACTTCTGTTATCATCCATAGATCACACGTTGAATCAAATCTGGCATGTAAGAAAAAATCGCGGTCTGATTGTTTCATACTCTATCTATCTTGTTGTATTGATTACCAGTCCTTTTTTGCTGGGTACAAGCCTGGCAGCAACCTCCTACCTGGTTTCCTTAAGCGGTATCGAAGAAGGTGCTTCATTATCTGTAATTAAGCTGCTACTTTCTTCATTACCTTTTCTGGGCTCATTCCTGTTCTTCCTGCTTCTCTATATTATAGTGCCGTACACGAAAGTTCATTTTTGGAGTGCAGTGAGTGGAGCTTTGATTGCCACTTTATTATTTGAGATTTCAAAATCAGCTTTCGCACTATATTTCATTAATTTTCCTGTTTATCAAGTGATTTACGGTGCTCTTGCAGTTATACCTTTGCTTTTTATCTGGGTCTTCATTTCCTGGGTTGTAGTTTTGGTCGGTGCCCAAATAGCAGCGAGTCTTGATGGATTCCTTGAAGAGCAGAAAAAAATTCTTAATAAGGCTTATCCCCTGCAATAGTAACGCGATGCATAATTCTCCGGAACCCCTGATAATCATTTACAGGGTTGTGTTGAACACAACGATTATCCCAGAAAGCAAGTGAGTTTTTCTCCCAGCGAAATCTGCAGGTAAATTCTGGTCGGACTTGGTGCTGAAAAAGAAACTCCAGAAGTGATTTACTCTCCTGCTCTGTCCAGTCTTCGAAGTGAGTGGTGTGAGCTATATTGACGTAAAGCGCCTTGCTTCCTGTCTCAGGGTGTGTACGAACAGCAGGATGTAATGCGCTTAAAACATTCAGTTCCATTCCTGCTTCGCGCATTCTGTCTTCTCGTGTAATGGAGACTTCCGGCTTGGAGGATGTGTTAACTGCAACAAGTTCAGAAAGTGTCTTCTTAAGACCATCTGATAAAGTTTCGTAGGCCATGTACTGGTTGGAAAACAGTGTATCCCCACCGTACGGAGGGATCTCAATCGCGTAAAGCATACTTGCCATCGGAGGCTGCTTTATGTAAGTAGTATCTGAATGCCATACTCCACCGAAGTTCAATGTCTCGTGCTCAAGTTTTATTACCTCTGTTACCAGAGGGCATTCAGGCAGTCCTTTTAGCTGCGGGTATTCCATAGGGATGCCGAATTGCTCAGCAAAATTGAGCTGCTGCTGTGGGGTGATGACCTGATTTTGAAAGAAAATTACCAGATGGCTCAGCAGGGCATTTCGAATCTCCGACACCACCTCTGTGTCAAGCGGAAGTGAAATATCAACACCTGTAATTTCAGCACCAAGTGCACCGGAGACTGGGTGTACATCTATGTGTAAATAATTTTGGTGTGCTGAATTATCCATTATTTACTATAGCAAATCCCGTGTGGTCTTTTGACTTTTCACCAAGGGGCATCTCCATTGTATTTAAAAAATACCCAAATATTAGTAATTAATTGCTGCGGAATATTTTGGTTCATCATGCAACTTCCAGTAACTATCATGCAATGTCTTTGTTATTGGTCCAATTATCCCACCATTAATAATTTGGTCATCTATTTTTGTAATTGGTATGATGCCCCCAGCGGTACTCGTCGCAAACGCTTCATCAGAGCTTCGGGCTTCTTCGGGCTTCAGATTTCCATGTATAACTGTAAACCCATTTTCTGTTGCCAACTCTAATACAGTCTTACGTGTAATTCCCTGGAGTACTCCTCTTGCGGGTGTCTTTAATACTGAATCTTTTATAGAAAAAATGTTGAATCCCGGTCCTTCCTTTATGTTGCCTTGTGAATCTATCAGCACTGCAGTCTCTCCACCTCGTTCAAAGGCTTCGAATTGGCCCATTACAAAATCAAGCCAGTGGTAATTTTTTATTACAGGATCAACGGATTCTGCCGGTATTCTTTGCCTTTCACTTACAATAAGATGAAGACCATTTTGTGGTTTGGTGATCCAAATAAAAGGAATTGCAAAGGCAAAAAACTGGTTAGTGCATGTTCTTGGATCTCTTGATCCGGGTTCAGGTAATCCGCGAGTAGTAATCATTTCCACATAAGCCTCACGCAATCCGCTGGCTTTAACACAGCTACTCAAAATCGAATGCAATTCTTTTCGCGTGTAAGGTATAGCCATGTTAAGTTTTTCCATGCTGGAAAAGAAACGCTCCAGGTGATCATTAAGACGAAAAAATCTGCCTCTCCAAACATGTACGACATCATATGTTGCGTCGGAATGAAGAAATCCCCAATCCAGTATAGAAATTTTAGCCTCAGATATCGGCACAATTTCTTGATCTATAAAAGCGGCACCATTTGTATAGTGTTTCATTTTTGTTTCACAAAATTTTTTTCAGCAGGAACAAAATTCATTTTTGTTTTAGCAGCGTCCTTTGAGTAATATTTTTAGCCCGCGGGGCTGCGATCAACTGCAGTGAACTCGGGGGCATAATCTACCACTCCGCCGCCGGCTGGAATCGCCCCCGGCACGAGTTCCATAGCCTGGAATGCGTCTGCATATCCATTCTTATAGCACAATTCCCAACTGTCCGCGGATTTGAAACCAAACCGACTGTAGTAGCTTGGGGCACCAAGTACCACAACATAACCATCCCCCTGTTTCCGGCAAGCCTCTAACCCCTTTCTAATGAGCTGCTCACCGATGCCTATTCGTCGGTATGCCGGCAGCACGGCTACCGGTCCGAGGCCCGCACCTTCGGCTCCATGCACGATCACTGGACTGAAGGCGACATGACCAACCACTTCATGAAGTTTCACCGCAACCAATGAGATACTGAGGCGGTTTGCCGTGCGAAGTTCATCAACCAACCTTGCCTCGTTTGTGTCAGGGAAAGACACAGTATGAACAGAACGGATTGATCCGAGATCAGAATGCTTTTCTGGTCGAATGATCATTTCAGTGATTCCCACATATATCGGCCTGACACACTGTTATCAGGCACTTTAGTTTATAATTCCGAATTTAACCGATAGTTCAGGTGAACTGAATTAGTTGGAAGGATATTCATGCATTACCATAAAAGTGCTGACTTGGATTTAAAAACGCAGAACCCAATTCTACTACAGACTTACGGATTGCACATCCTTCAATATGATCATTCACCAAACCCATTGCCTGCATGAAGGCATAAGCTGTAGTAGGTCCAAAAAATTTCCAGCCTCGAGTCTTCAAATCTTTGCTCAATAATTGGGAGGTCTTTGTTATGGCAGGAATTGGGTAGCTGCAAATATCCTTGCCTAAATGAGGTTCTGGTGATTCCGGTTCCCAGCCCCAAATATATGAAGCAAGACTGCCAAACTCCTCAACTGCCTCAAGTGCTCGGTGTGCGTTATTTATTGTTGCCTCAATTTTACCACGATGACGGATGATTCCTGAGTTTTGCAGGAGAAGCTCAACCTGATTTTCATCAAATTCAGCAATTTTGTTGAAATCAAATCCTGCAAAAGCTTTGCGAAAATTCTCACGTTTGCGAAGTATGGTCAGCCAGGACAATCCTGATTGAAACCCTTCCAGACAAATCTTTTCAAAAAGCAGGAAATCATCTGCAACTGGACGCCCCCACTCCTGATCATGGTAATTAATATAATCAGGGTCATCACTGCACCACCAGCAACGGGTGATTCCGTCTTCAGCCGTATGCAAGTGTTGATTGTTCATATACGTGATTCATTATTGTGATGAATTTATCTATGGAACCTGAGTTCTGAATCAATCACTTGCAGCTGTTTATCCCAGTCTCTGAGCAGAGTTAAGTCTACGTGTTTGGCAGGACGGAAAGTGATACTCATTTTATATTGAAATGGTTCAAAGTTTTCTTAGCCATAAAAAATGTCCGAAAGAATTGCTTTAAAATTTTGTTATTGATTTCAAGTCGAGGGCAGGATTTGGTCTTTACACCCGATTCCCGGCAAAGCCCGGAAATCGAGTAAAATAATTTTTCTATAAACCCTGCTAAAAGAATTTGAATTTTTAATGCAGTTCAAACGTCTTTCAAGCGCAAATTCTGA